>JADHED010000026.1_pt1 | contig 190305 bp, 145 predicted proteins | sample 8952041 | NCBI WGS metagenome assembly JADHED01 (sample SAMN16124423, study PRJNA663239) | bioreactor sludge metagenome | isolation source: sludge (control) | place: India:Bengaluru | collected 2018-09-08
AACGGGGGAGAGGGGTTCTTGGGGAAGCGAGATTGAGTTAGAAGCAAGATTTTCTCGGGCCTACTTAGGGTCTGCTAGCTTTTCTTTCCCTCCACGGAATCCGCGATTCCAAGGAACGACTCGTACGGCATCGCGGGCCAGCTCTCGGCGGAAATAGCTCCGTGCTCGCGCGAGAGAAGGGAAACCCTGAACGCGGTTTCCTGGTCAGGAGCTTCGTAGATGTCCATGAAGTCGTACGGTCCAAGAAGTGCGTAGTGAGCGATCCACTTGATTCCAGGGCAGATGGCATCGACCCTCTTTTTCCAGTCGTGCCCGGTCTCGCGCCGCGAAGTGGAGCCCTGCAGGGCCTTTGGGGAGAGTTTTGTCATCAAAACGAAAGCCGCCATGTCACACCCTCCGTCACGAAAATCCGTCAGGTTTTCCTGGCAAGGAAAGCCTACACCCGTGACAGCCGTTGGAAGAAGCCCCGCTAGAATCTGGCGCAAAGAGATCTGGGTGGTTTGAGAGAAGTCATGAGTGAGCCTCCTCGAATGCCGTTTCGTGGCGTCGCGCGCACCGTGGGGTTCGTCTTGGGGGCCGTTCTCCTCTTCTCGGCCCTCTTTCTGGGAACACGGGCCATCAAGAAGAGACGCGATGCGGACTGGTTACTCGCCCGCGCCGTTCAGGCCAGCGAGACCGGGGACGAGAAGGCCGCTCTCGAGTGGTTTGCGCGCGCCCGAAAGGCTTTTGATCTGCGCATCAAGGAACAGCAAAATCCCACGGCTGCGTGGATTGGTTCCTGCCGTCTGGAACTTCTGAGAATGGAGTTCGAACTTGGCAAGGGCCGGCCCGCGGATGCACACAGGGACCGGGCCCTCGGGTCCTGCGCCGCGGCCCTCGGGCAAGAGCCCCGGAACCGGGAAGCCCACCTTCTCATGGCCCATGTTCACGCCCGCTGGGCAGAGGCTCTTCAGGGAAGGGGCGAGGATCCCGCAATCGCGCTGCTCAACGCCGAAACCTCTTTTCGAAAGGCCCGGGAGGGAGAGGTTCCCCCGCGTGAATCCAGCGAAAAGCCCGCCCCGTAAATTTGTCTTCAGCCGAGTTTTTGCAGCACGAGGACAGCCAACCGCTGTCCTTCGAAATCAAAGGGTGTGGCGCGCACGAGGAGTGAAATGCGAGTGCGTTCCCTTCCGTTGACGGTTATCGTGCACTCCCGGTCGACAGGCTGGCCGGATGATTGAGCCAGCACGATGGCGATGGCGGCCCCGCAGTCGCAGCAGGCGGGGCCCGTCCCGCATCCGCCCGCGTTGTCGTGAGCGTGGACGCAATGCAAGGCCTCACCGGGGCGCATCCCGATCAGTTCATTCGGGTCCAAGACTCCGAGGAGCCGCATGAACCCTTCATTGACGGCAACAATTTGCCGTTGAGCATTGAGAATGGCAACGGTCTGACCGGAGATTCTCATCAGCTCGGCGGGGAGCGGACTCCTGGACAGAGCGGTGGCAGAGGAGGAGAGTTCGGTATCGGAAGCCCGTTGGGCTGGCGCGAAGAAGGTGACGGGCAAACCCGCGGATTCATCGGGCTCCTGAGAGATCAAACCTGTTTCGGGGGAATATCCCGCGAGCAGCATGGCGCCCAGCCTCCTTTCCAGCAACTGAATAATACGTGCACATTGACCCCGGTGCCAACAAGGAGACAACGTGCCCCTCGCCGAAACGGGTCAGCGGGCAGAGTTATGAGTGGAGTTCCACGATATCCCGGTCGCTCAGGACGTGGTGACGGTCAGCCTGCTGCCCGTCGAATTTGGCGTGGCCCCAGATCCGGGCAAACCGGAGCGCCTCGGCCACGTCCTTGTGGACCCGGGTTGCCAGGTCGTGAACCGTGGCCCCTTCATGCAAGACAAAAGGAGTTGCCATGTCTGGCTTCTTTCCGGGTTCCTTTGCGTAAACGCGCACCCTGCGCAGTTCAGTGAAGAGGACTGGCTTGACGGGCTCCAGTCCCGCTCCCGTGTGCGCGCAGACCCCAAAGAAGGGCAGGTTGAGACCCAGCGCCTCTCGAGCCATCTCGGCAAATGTCCCGTCATCGAGATCGGTCTTGTTCCCCAGGGCGATGACAGGGAGGTGTGCAACGAATGGCGGGGTATCCGGCGGGAGCGGCCGGCCGCGGGGGAGGACGCGGCTTTTTTCGAGGTGCTCGAAAAGGAGCGCTGCCGAGGAGTCGACGTCATCAGCGGTGATGTCGATGACGAGAAGAATCCCATCCGCATTGTGAGTCAACCCTGTCATCCATGGTTCCGTGTGCCCCACGGCAATGGCCGGGGTATCGACGAGCTGAATCTGGATGTCCTCGAACGGCATCATGCCCGGAAGCGGCAGACGGGTTGTAAACGGATACTCGCCGATTTCAGGGTGCGCGTGCGTCAGCGCGGCCAGAAGAGAGGACTTGCCAGCGTTTGGAGGACCCAGGAGAACCCACTGCCCGGCACCCTCCCGCTTCACATGTCCCGGATCGGCCCGGCGGCCACCCCTTGATGCCTGTTCAGCCTCGGCCTCGAGCTTGGCCAGCCGCTTCTTGAGGTCGGCAAACATCTTCTCCGTTCCCTTGTGCTTGGGCAGGAGAGCGATCATCTCCCGAAGGGCCATGAGCTTCTCGGCATGTGAACCGGCGCTCTTGAATCGTTCCTCGGCGTCGTGGTACTGGGGTGTCAGATTGGCGGTCACGGTGCAAATCCGATTTTAGTGCTTCAGAACGCCCCCGGGGCTTTGCCCACACTGCATTCCCTCGCCCGGTTATCCCTCATTCTGGAATCGCCTTCTGCCGTGGACTACGCTTGGGCTTGCATGAAGAAGTCCCAGAAAAAGAAACCGCAGGCCGGGGACACAGCCCCTCAGGCGGACCAGCGGCCCAGTCCACTCTGGCACAACCGGGTTCCCTGGCTTGTCATGGTTGTTGCCCTCGTGCCTCGTTTGATCATGCTTCACAGCGTGGAAACGAGTCCCTTGGCCGGGGTTCTTCTGGGTGATTCGGAAGGGTACGTTCTCTGGGCGCAGTCCATCGTGGCCGGGCCGTGGTTGGGAACGGAGGTTTTCTACCAGGCACCGCTCTACCCATACTTCCTTGCCGCCGTGATCGCTCTTTTTGGGAAGAGCTTTCTTGCCATCCGCATCATCCAGATCGTACTTGGTGTGGCCGCCTGCGGGTTCATCGCCGCGGCCGGGAAGAAGTTATTTGGTCCGGGCGCGGGTCTTGCGGCTGGGCTCCTTATCGCCCTTTACCCGCCGTCGTGGTATTTCGATGTCCTTTTACAGAAGTCCAGCCTGGATGGTTTTTTTCTGGCGGTTCTCCTCTGGGCCGTGGCATCGGCCGTGGCGCACCCATCAGCGCCCAATTCCATCTTGATGGGCGCGGCCATCGCCGCTCTCGCCCTTACCAGAGAGAACGCGCTGGCGCTCCTCCCCGTCCTCGGGGCATGGCTTTTTTACCGAACCCGCAAGGACTGGCACGGTGCCCTCGTGATGGTGGGGCTCTTCTTGGCCGGTGCCACCGCGGTTCTCGCGCCCGTGGCGTTCAGGAACCTGGCCATCGGCGGAGAGTTCCACATCACGACTTCACAACTCGGGACGAATCTCTATATCGGGAACAACCCGCTGGCGAATGGACGTTACGTCCCGCTGCCCAATTGCCGGGGAAACTGGCGATACGAGCGCGAGGACGCGCGAAGGCTGGCCGAGGAAGCCCTCGGCCGGTCTCTGACCGACCGGGAGGTCTCGCGTTACTGGGTGAGCCGGACCCTCGAGTTCATCTCAGAGAATCCCGGCAAGGAACTTCAGCTCTTGCATCTGAAGTTCCTCCTGGCCATCAACCGGACGGAAATCGGCGATACGGATAGCCAGTACCTCTTCGCGGACTATTCCCTGCTGTTGAGGGGGGCCCAGTCTTTCTGGCACTTCGGTGTTCTCTTCCCACTCGCCGCGCTTTCGCTCATTTCCTGGAAGCGAGACCGCAAGGCCCTCATTCCCCTGCTCCTGATCTTCGGGACGCTGCTGGGCGGGCTCGTGGTCTTTTACGTACTGGGCCGGTACCGGTATCCGCTCGTCCCGCCCCTGATCTTGATGGCCGCGCTTGGCGCACACAATCTGTTCTCGGCCTTTCGGGAGCGGCTCTGGGTCCATGTGTTCGCCTCCGCGGGAATCGCCGCCGGGGCTGCGTTTTTGGCCAACTGGCCCGTTATTGATAGCCGGACTTTCCTGGCCGGCGGCCGTTACAACCTGGCTGGCGAACTGGTTAAGGCCGGGCGGGGCACGGAGGCGATGGGGCTCTATCAAGCGGCCATCAACGCAAACCCGCGATTTCCCGACGCGCACAACAACCTCGGGTACCTTCTGGCGACGCATGGCGGCATCGAAGAGGCCAGGCGTCATTTCGAGGCCGCCCTGGAGCATGACCCCGCGCACCCGGACGCAAACCTGAATTTGGGACGGACCCTGACGCGGCAAGGGCAACCCTCTGAAGCGGTTGTCTATCTCGAAAAAGCCCTCGAAGCCTCGCCAGAAGACGCGGACGCACATGTGGAACTGGGAGACGCGCTCCTGAAGATCAATAAACCAGCCGAGGCTCTCCCCCATTTCGAGAGAGCCGTCAAGGTGGATCCAGGGTTTGCCGATGCCAATCTGGGGCTCGGGACCGTTCTTCACAAGATGGGGCAACCCGAGAAGGCCCTGGCGTTCCTCGAGACCGCGGTCACGCTCTCTCCGCGGCGCATCGATGCCCGGCTCGAACTCGCAAGCGTTCTCAACCAGTTGGGGCGCCAGCGTGAGGCGTTGGACCAGTACCACGAAGTCTTGAAGCGAGACGGCCGAAATGTGGACGCCTTGCAGGGGGTAGTGCGTCTGAACCCGGCCGTCTCGCGGTGAGAACCTGCCGCGAGCGTGACAGATGCCAACGAATCAGCTGCCGAACGGCCACCCCCGCGTGGGTCCTCCCGGCATCTCTTCGAGGGCTTCGGCAAGGGAAGCGCCCCACGCGGCGATATCGGAAGGACGGTCGAGCCATTCCTTCTCCAGGGCCGCCGCGAGGGCGGACTCCGCGTCCTTCGGTGCGCCGGAAAGGACCGATGAAAGTGGCTCTGGGGCCGTGTTGATCACGTTGACCATAATTCGTCCGATGTCCTCGCCCTTGATGGCCCGCCGGCCGGTGAGCGCTTCATAACAGACCGCTCCGAGGGAATAGACGTCGGTTCTTTTGTCGACGTTCCAGCCTCTCACCTGTTCGGGAGACATGTATTCCGGCGTCCCGACGATCATTCCAGACTGAGTGAGGCCTTTCTCGTAGGCCATCGACTTGGCGAGGCCGAAATCGAGGACCTTTACCCGGAATCCGCCGGGATCATCCACGAGGAAGATATTCGCGGGTTTGATGTCGCGGTGGACGACGCCCGCCTGATGTGCGGCCGCGAGCGCTGCGCTGGCTTGCCGCGAAAGCGTCGCGACCTGCCGGGGTGTGCCGGGGCCATGGACCGCAAGGAAATACGACAGGTCATGGCCTGAGAGCTTCTCCATCACGAGGTAGGCGGTTCCGTCCGGGAGTTCCCCCGAGTCGAAGAGGCCGATGACACCCGGGTGTGAAATGCGGGCAACCGTCTGCGCTTCGCGCTCGAAACGCGCCTTCATTTCAGCGTCGCCGAAGTGCTCGGGGCGAATCAGCTTGATGGCGACGTCCCGTTCCAGCCGCAGGTCGCGGGCCGAAAGAATGGTCGCCATCCCGCCCTGCCCGAGCACCCGTTCGAACCGGTACCGGCCGAGCAGTTCGAAGGGGAGCGGGCGGGGTGTCTCGAGGCGTGAACCGTCTTCGGGACAGGCCATGGCCGTGTGATCGAAGCAGCGCCCGCATGTGGAACAGATCTGGAGGGTGGAGATTCCCCGCTCGTGCATGTCCTTGAGAGTTGCTGTGCGCTTCTCGTGGAGCGCGGCGAGCTGACGGCGCATGTGGCTCATGTCGAGGGCGGCACCGAGCGTGCGCCACCGGTGCGCACTCGCCGCAAGAGCAATCAGGAGCAAGATGCCCGCTGTTCGGAAGGACGTGATCATCCAGAACGGAGGCCTGACGCGAATTGGAAGGGACGCGACCTCTCCCCAGAGACCTGATTCGTTAATCCCCTGCACGAGGACCTGGAACTCGCCCGCGGGGAGGTTGGTGTAGCGTAATTCTGGAACGCGGCGCAGCGGAAGCCAGGCATCCTCGAGTCCCGCAAGCCGCGCGCGGTAGGCCGTGCGGTTACGCGACCGGAACGAGAGCACGGCCACCCGGAACGCGAGTGACCGCTCGGACCACGAAAGCTCGAGCGCCGATGGGAAGCTGACCGTCCGGCCAGGAAGTTCGGCCGCCTCGATGCCCACCCGTGGCGGGTGGGCATTCGGGCGGTGTGCGGCGGGGTCAAACCGGGTGAGGCCGGACACGGTCCCCCTCTGCCAACCCGATGACTTCGAATGGAACCTGAGCAGTGGCCTGCGCGGACGTCAAAAGAAGAACGATGAGGGTGGCCGGCAAGCAAAACCTGGCTTCCGGGCGATTCATGAGTCACTCGCCTCCTCGGCTTCCTGGTGCCTGCCATTATCGCCCGAAGAGGAAAGGACGAAAGAGTACCCTTTTTGGCGGAAGGCTGTAGACTCCGGCCCGGTTCCAGAAATGTGGTTTAGAAAAGACAAGTCTCCCCGGCCTCTGCGTGATCCGCGGACCTCGGCGTCGCTCGGCGAGGGGCTGTTCCTCAAATGCGATGGCTGCCGCGAGACGCTCTACGCCAAGGAAGTCGAGCGCAACCTCCGCGTGTGCCCGAAATGCGGGTTTCACTTTCGCCTTTCTCCGGATGAAAGAATCAAGGCTCTCTTCGATTCTCCCGAGTTCGAACCCCTGTTTCAGGAGGTTTGTCCGGCGGATCCCCTCAAGTTCAAGGATTCCAAGCGCTACCGGGAGCGCCTGAAGGAGAACGAGGAACGGACGGGAAGGCCGGATGCCATCCTGGCGGCTCGCGGCCTTCTGGATGGCATGCCGGTGATCATTGCCGTGCTCGATTACGGGTTCATGGGTGGATCCATGGGATCAGTGGCCGGAGAGGTCCTGGCCCGCTCCGCGGAACTGGCTGCAACCGAGCGGATTCCATTCATTGCCGTCACGGCCTCCGGCGGGGCCCGCATGCAGGAGGGAATCCTCTCTCTCATGCAGATGGCCAAGGTTTCGACGGCGCTGGGCCGGCTTTCGCGGGCGAAGGTTCCCTTCATCACTGTTCTGACGGATCCGACGACGGGCGGAGTCACCGCGTCGTTTGCCATGCAGGGGGACGTCACGCTTGCCGAGCCAAAAGCGCTCATTGGGTTCGCGGGTCCCCGTGTCATCGAGCAGACGATCCGGCAGACGCTGCCAGAGGGATTCCAGCGGTCCGAGTTCCTTCTGGAACACGGATTTGTCGATCTCGTCGTCCCCAGGGACGCGCTCAAGGCGACGATCGCCAGGCTCATCAGGGTTCTCTTCGGTCCCGCCCCATCGAACTGAGGCTCATGAGCAGGGAAAAGCCTGGGCTTTCATGGCTTGATGGTCTCGGGCCCCAAGTAATCCGCCCCGGCCTCGCCCGCGTGCAGGCGCTTCTTGCGTCCCTCGGGCATCCAGAACGGAGTTTCCGCTCCATTCTGATCGCGGGCACGAACGGAAAGGGTTCTACCGCGGCTCTGACAGCGTCGATTCTGCACGCGCACGGAGTCAGGACCGGGCTCTATACGTCCCCCCATCTCGTCAGGGTCAACGAGCGAATCCGGATTGCGGAAACGGATATCTCTGATGACAGCCTCGACGGCGTCCTTGCCGTCATCAAGTCCATCAGCGGGACCGGGGCCTTGCGACCAACCTACTTCGAATCGCTGACGGTCGCGGCCTTCGAGCTGTTTCGGCAGAAGCGAGTGGATGTGGCCGTTGTCGAGGTGGGGATTGGCGGCCAGTGGGATGCCACGAACGTCCTGGATCCAGACGCGTCCGCGGTGACCAACGTGGGGGCCGATCATTTCGACGTCCTGGGGCCGGCGCTCGAGGACGTCGCCCGGCAGAAGGCGGGTGTCTTCCGAAAAGGGCGGCCAGCCCTGACGGCTGAAGGGAGTGCGTGTACCCAGATCCTGGCGGGGGAAGCCAGGCGTATTGGGGCTCCCTTCTCCACCGTCCCGCCCGAGAGCGGGTTTGACTCGGATCTTCCGCTGTCAGGAGCGCATCAACGGTCGAATCTTGCGCTGGCGCTGGCGCTGGCCGGGCATCTTCTGCCCCTTCGCCCTGAAGAGTCCCGGCTCGGAGTACGGAATGTGAAGTGGCCGGGACGGCTCCAGTGGGTACGCCGTTTTGGGCGGCGTCCCTTGCTTCTGGATGGTGCGCACAATCCCGATGGAGCAGAGGTCCTGGCCCGGTACCTCGACGACCAGAATCTTGCTGGAAGGGCTGACCTCATCTTCGGGGCGCTCGCGGACAAGGACATCAATGGAATCCTTGCTCCGCTGAGAGGGAAGGTCCGGTCCGTCACGGTGGTGTCGCCCCCTTCGCCGCGAGCGATTCCGGCCCAGGAACTGGCAGCGCGTCTCGGATTGCCGCTTTCATGTGCGGCCGGTCACGTTCGCTGGGCGATTCAAGAGCTGGAATCACGAGGAACACCGGTGGCGGACCCTATAATCGTGGCGGGTTCTCTTTATCTGGTGGGCGGCGTCCTCTCCCTTCTCGAGCGCCAAGAGGTCTGAGGAGTACGGATCGCCCCAGAGCGGGGGGCCGCGGAGACCGGATGACGACGAGCGGGGTCCACGCTTTCACAAAGAAGGAACTCGAAGAGGCCGAGAACCAGCGGCTAGCTGTTTACGCGTCACGGTCCCTCAACGCCAGGCGGAAATACGAGATCAGTGCCGAGGGCCGCGCGTTCGACTACCGGACGGAGTTTCAGAGAGACCGTGACCGCATCATCCACTCGAAGTCGTTCCGCCGTCTGAAGCACAAGACACAGGTGTTCATCCCGTTCGAGGGAGATCACTACCGGACTCGCTTGACGCACACTCTCGAGGCCACGCAGCTCGCCCGGACAATTGCGCGCGCCCTGAACCTCAACGAGGATTTGACGGAAGCGTGCGCTCTCGGGCACGACGTGGGCCACACACCGTTCGGACACTCGGGAGAAAAAGTCCTCAATCGCATCTTGACGGGGCAAGAGAAGTCCATGGAGATCGGCGAGGAAGTCATCAGGAAGGTAGGAGCCTTCAAGCACAACTACCAGTCGGTGCGCGTCGTGGATCTTCTGGAGAAGCGCTACGAACACCCCGGTCTCAACCTGACAAACGAAACGCGGGAAGGAATCTTGAAACACACGGCCTGGAGACGGGATTTCCCGTTTCCGGATATCGATGCCGATGGTCTTAACATGAGTTCTGGCGCTCACCTCGAGGGCCAGACGGTCGGCTGGGCGGATGAGATCGCCCAGCAGGCGCACGACCTCGAGGATGGAATGCGGCTGTGTGATTTGGAAAGGCTGCACACTCTGAGCATCGTCAAGAGCGTGACCTCTGCTCTGGCAGACACCTACACGGGAACGCGGGACCCGGCGCTGAGGCGCGCGCTCCTGATCCGGGGGATCATCCACCTTCTCGTCACGGATCTCATTGTCTCCGCCCAGACGAATATCGAGCGGTGGCTGACCGAGAAGCGAGTGACAACTCCTCAGGAGTTTCATGCGCACAGAAAGAGGCTCCCGGGATCTCTCGTTTCGCCTTCAAAACATGGGGAGCGTCTCTTTTTGGAGCTGAAGGAATTCATTTATCAATACATCATCCACAGCCACACGGTGGCGCAGCACGATGGCCGCGCACAGCTCGTTGTCTCGGCCGTGTTCGGGATGTTCTACAAAAACCCGCGGCTCTTGCCAGACGATGTGCTTTCACGGTACCGGACTCTTTCTGGAATCGCCTATCTTCGCGACGTGCCGCTCAAGCACGTTGACGATGAAATCGCCAAGAACTACCACCCGAGACCGCTCTTTTTACGCTGCATCGCGGACCACATCGCCGGGATGACGGACAGTTACGCGCTGGGAGTCTACGATTCGATGTACGCCCCGTATCCCAGACACCTGAGTGGATTGCCCATGAATTAGATCCTGGGAGGATGAATGAAAATAGCAATCGGTTCCGACCACGCAGGCTTCGAGTTGAAGGAACACCTGAAGAAACACCTGGCACGAATTGGGCACGATGTCCTGGATGTCGGGACCCATTCCCGCGATTCCGTCGATTACCCGGACTACGGGTTTGCGGTCGGCCGCGCGGTGGCTTCTTCACAGGCCGAACGGGGTGTGGTCATTTGTGGAAGCGGCGTGGGGATTTCCATTGCCGCCAACAAGGTTCCCGGAGTGCGGGCGGGCGTGGCCGCAGACCTTTTCACCGCCCACCTGATGCGGGCACACAACGACGCGAATGTCATCGGGTTTGGAGCGCGGCTCACCGCAGTGGCGCACGCCGAGATGCTCCTCGAGACGTTCCTGCAAACAGCTTTTGAAGGCGGACGCCATGGCCGCCGCGTGGAAAAACTCAACCAGGGACCGGGGACGCCCCCAAGCCCCGAACCGAAACCCCCTTCCTCAGGAGAATGAACCCATGAGTACGACGATCCCGACCGCCGGTCTTCTGGAGCGGCGCCTCCTTTCCGTTGACCCGGAAGTGGCTGAAGCCATCAACGCGGAAACTCTTCGCCAGCAGCAGCACCTGGAACTCATTGCCTCCGAGAACTTCACCTCCCGCGCCGTTCTCGAAGCCGTGGGCTCCGTCCTGACGAACAAGTACGCGGAAGGCTACCCTGGGAGGCGCTACTACGGCGGATGCGACAACGTCGATCGCGTGGAGTCCCTCGCGATCGCCAGGGCCAAGAAGCTCTTCTCTCCCGAAAACCCGGAGGCCATTCACGCGAATGTTCAGCCTCACTCCGGCTCACAGGCCAATACGGCCGTCTACCTGGCCTGCCTCAAGCCAGGCGACACGCTCCTCGGGATGTCGCTGGCTCACGGCGGCCACCTGACTCACGGACACCCTCTCTCCATCTCTGGAAAACAGTACCGCGTGGTTTCCTACGGCGTTCTGAGAGATTCGGAGCGGATTGATTACGACGAACTTCAACGCGTGGCCGAGGCCGAGAAACCCAAGCTGATCATCGCGGGAGCTTCCGCGTACCCGCGTACGCTCGACTTCGTCAGGTTCCGCCAGGTTGCGGATTCGGTGGGCGCCCTCCTGATGGTGGATATGGCCCACATTGCCGGACTGGTCGCCACCGGCCTCCACCCATCGCCAGTTGGGCACGCGCACTTCATCACCACGACGACTCACAAGACGCTCCGCGGCCCGCGCGGCGGCCTCATTCTGTGTACCCCCGAATGGGCCAAGGAAATCGACAAGGCGGTTTTCCCCGGAATTCAGGGCGGTCCTCTCGAACATGTCATCGCGGGCAAGGCCGTGGCGCTTCTCGAAGCCCTGACTCCGGAGTTCGGCGCGTACCAGAAATGCGTCGTGAAGAACGCTCAGGCTTTTTCCGAGGCGACAGCAAACCACGGGTTCCGCATCGTCTCTGGCGGGACCGACAACCACCTCTTCCTCGTGGACCTGGGGCCAAAGAAATTGACGGGCAAGGTGGCCGAGAAGGCGCTCGATGCCGCCGGGATCACGGTCAACAAGAATGCGATCCCGTTCGATCCAAACCCGCCGCTCGTGACGTCTGGTCTGCGCATCGGCACGCCCGCCGTCACCACGCGCGGCATGGGCCCCGCCGAAATGAAGACGATCGCCGGTTGGATCGCGGAAGTCCTGGCCGCACCCGAGGACAAGGCCGTGCAAGCCTCGGTGAAGGCCTGCGTTCGTGAATTGACGGCGGCCTTTCCCATTTACTGAAGCGTGAAATCAGGGGGCATCCGGCCGCGGGGCCGGGTGCCTTTTTTGATCCGTTCTTCAAAAGCGTCTTCTTACGCGGTCGGGGTGACAAATTTGTTGCCCCGGTGCTGGTCCCGAACCGCATTGAGATCTGGCCGTGGAATTGGGTTCGTTTCCTCTCCCGGTGACGGAGGTTCTCCATGACCCGCAAGGCAGCGAAGGGCCATGAATGCGGCCCGCCGCTCCCGGAGGGCCGGCCCGTCTGCGATCTGGCGCGAGATTAAAGCGCCCAGGATTCCTCAAATTCAGCCCGGCGCCAGACTGGGAAAAATCGGATGCCCGTGGATTATCGGTACGTTTCTGTAGTCTTTTTGCGTAATCACAGCAAATTTGAAGGGCGGGGCGCCTTGCCACCGGCTGGTCAGTTATGGTGGAAATACCTGCAAATGAATTGGTTGTAGGATTCTGCTGGGTTTTTGCTTCCGGAGGCACGCTTTGTGCTCTCTGGGAGGCGTCCGCGCGGTAAAACGGACGACACTGAAAAGACTACCTCGAACGACATCCCAGAAAGGACTCAGAGGAGACGAGTAATGACCCCGAAAGACGCAGTCAAATTCATCAAGGACCAGAAAGCCGTGGCGGTTGATTTCAAGTTCAACGACTTCCTTGGCATCTGGCAGCACTTCACGACACCGCCGAGTGAAATTGACGAGGGGGTGTTCGAGGAGGGACTCGGGTTCGACGGTTCCTCTATTCGGGGGTGGCAGCCGATTCACGCGAGCGACATGCTCGTGATGCCCGATCCAACGACCGCGGTGATCGACCCCTTCTGCAAGGATCGCACTGTTTCTTTCATCTGCAACATTGTCGACCCCATCACGAAGCAGGAGTACACGAGGGACCCGCGCAACATCGCCCGCAAGGCCGAGTCCTATCTCAAGTCAACGGGAATTGGTGATACCGCCCACTTCGGACCGGAGCCTGAGTTCTTCATTTTCGATGACATCAGGTATGGTCAGAACCAGCACTCGGGCTTCTACTTCCTCGACTCAAACGAGGGGCAGTGGAACACGGGCCGCGATGAAAAGCCCAATCTGGGCTACAAGCCGCGCTACAAGGAGGGCTATTTCCCGGTTCAGCCGACGGACAGCCAGCACGACATCCGTCAGGAGATGGTCTTGGTGATGGAATCGCTCGGATACATGGTCGAGCGCCAGCATCACGAAGTGGCGACGGCGGGCCAGGCGGAGATCGACATCCGCTTTCTGCCGCTCGTGAAGATGGCGGATGCGCTCATGTGGTTCAAGCACGTTGTCAAGAACGTGGCGCGGCGCCACGGGAAAACCGTCACCTTCATGCCCAAGCCCATCTTTGGTGACAACGGCAGCGGCATGCACGTCCACCAGAGCATCTGGAAAGGGGGTGTCCCTCTGTTTGCTGGCGACGGGTATGGCGGTCTGAGCGAGCTGGCGATGCATTACATCGGCGGAATTCTGAAGCACGCGCCAGCGCTTGCGGCCTTCACCAATCCCTCGACGAACAGCTACCGGCGCCTCGTGCCCGGCTTCGAGGCTCCGGTGAACCTGGCCTATTCCAGCCGGAACAGAAGCGCCTCCATTCGTATTCCCATGTACAGCCACAGCCCGAAAGCCAAGCGGATCGAAGTCCGGTTCCCGGACCCGACATGCAACGGCTACATTGGTTTCGCGGCCATGCTCATGGCGGGGCTGGATGGCATCCAGAACCGGCTTTCTGCTGGTGAACCGCTGGACAAGGACATCTACTCATTGTCTCCGGAGGAACTCAAGGACGTCCCGGCGATGCCCGCGAGTCTCGATGAAGCCCTGGACAACCTCGAGAAGGATCACGAGTTCCTGCTCAAGGGCGATGTTTTCACCGAGGATGTCATCCACACCTGGATCGAATACAAGATGGCCAATGACGTCAGTGCCATGCGGCTTCGCCCGCATCCGCACGAGTTCGCCCTCTATTTCGACGCGTAAACCCATGAGACCTTAAAAAATCCCGCCATCCCATGGTTTGTTTCCCCGAAAGGGATGGCGGGAGGGATCCAGAAAAGAAAAACGGGAAGGGTGGGGTGTGCTCCCTCGTCACCCGGTCCGGCTTTCTTACCCCAGGAGGCGCGCGTTTAGCTCTCTCACGGTCGAGCTGACGCGCGCCATTTCTTCTTTCAGTTCCGCCAGGCTATTTGTGTAATTCAGCCGCCGCCCGAGGAAGCTGAACTCCTCGCTACCAAAGGGTGGAATCGTCACGTCGCGGGCGTTTCCCCTCACGACGCGCAAGGCCTCGATGAGCCAGCGCAAGAAGACCTGAGCCTTCTCCAGCCTCTCGTGGTCGCCGTCAGAGAGGATTCCGGCCGCCGTGAGAGCCGCCATGGCCTCACGCGTGTTCGTCGAGCGAAGCGCGGGGTTCTCGTGGCCGTGCTGAATCTGGAGCCCCTGAACAAGGTACTCGACGTCAACGAGTCCTCCCGGGCTGAACTTCGGATTGAACGTACCCGGGGTGACGAGGTGCCTTACCTGGCGTTCTCGCATGGCCCTGATGGCGGTGACATCTGGCGCCACACCGTCGTAAACGATGGAATCCCGCAACTCGACGAGCTGCAGGCCGAGGATGGCATCTCCCGCGATGGGGCGAAGCCTGATGAGCGATTGGCGTTCGTATGGCCATGCGGGACCCGTCCTGGAAAAGTAGCGCCGGAAGGCATCCAGGGAGACGGCCATGCTTCCGGCGTTGCCGTAGGGGCGGAGTCTGAGATCGATCTCGAAGACTCCCTCCTTCTTTGCCCGGATGGCCCCCACGAATGCCTGAACCAATTTCTCGAAGTACTCGCTTGCCGTGATGCGGCTGGGGCCTTCGGTCCTGCCGCTGCCCGCGTAAATGAACATCAGCTCGATGTCCGAGGCAAAGCCCATTTCTCGGCCGCCGCACTTGCCGAGCGCGGCAGCCGAGAGCGGGCACGGGCTGCCGTCCATGAAGAGCGGTCTTCCGTAAACGGCCTGAAGCTCCTCTTCGCATTTCGCAAGAGCCACTGAGCAGACGATTTCCGAAAGGTCTCCGAGTTCTCTCGAGAACTGGGCGATCTCGACTGTGTGGCCGAGGATGTGGCGCATGTCGATGCGGAACAGTTCCCTGTCCTTGAAGGCGTTCAGGGCGGCCCGCCATCCTGCCGGGCTCCTGGTTTCCAGGGTTTCGTCCTCTTTGCGCAAGAGAGCGTCCTCGAGTTCCTTCTCGAGTTGGGGGCGTGTCTTTCCAGAGGCCAGAACGTCAACGTCGCGAACGACGGGAAAGATATTCGCGTGCTGCATTCTCAAGAAATCGGCCCAGAGGAAGTCGCTGACACCCAGGAGGCGGGCCAGGGCATCCAGCACCTTGGGACTCTCGAGCGAAGCGAGTTCGCTGGGCCAGTCGGGGCGGCTGAAGAGCTGGCCCATGAACTCTCCAAAGTGCAAGAGAGCGGCCTCGGGATTCGGAGCTTGGGGCAAGAGGTGGGTGAAGTGCTTGATGAGAACCGTTGCCGCGCGCAGTTCGCGCTGCCGTTCATGCGCCGTGATCTTCAGCCCCTTGGCATCCGTAACCCACAGTGTGTCGTGAACACGGCTTCCGATCGAGCCAGCCGTGAGGCGGGAGATGTAGATTCCGCCGAGGGAGAGGGCGTTGGTCAACTCGTAGAGAAATCCGGCGGTGTCCGGGGCGTCGATGCGAAGCACGGTGTACTTCTCTGAACTGCCGTTGTCGATCTCGATGTCGACGGGGTAGAGCGGGACCCTGGCGCCCGCGATGGCCTGTTGAGTTCCGGCCGCCCGGCGGGCGATTTCGCCGCGTGCCTCGCCATGTTTGCCGGCTCGCAAGAGCCCCAGCAGGTTGTTGAGGCTTTCGGCGAACGCCTCCCAGACACCAGCCGGCATCTCTTCCCGCAGCGGGCTGACGACGAAGACATCGACCGTTTTCCTGCGTGCGTCAGTCTGGCCTGTTCTGGCCATCGGGGCGCGGCCGCGCCGCGGGTCCTGCCAAGTTCCAGCGGCTGGAGAGGAACGGTAGGATCCCTCTCGAACGGCTTGAGGCGACTGGGGGGCCAGCGGCTCGTAGGTGAAGGCCTCGGCATGAAGAATGCCGAACCCGCTCGAGAAAAGGAGGCCGCAGATGAGGGAAAGCTCCCCTGGGTAGTCGTATCCGACCACGGTGACGCGGACGAGACCATCTGGCAGGGGAGTGGTATCGACCGCCACGAGGTGGACGTCGTCGAGTTGCTCGGCAAGGACCGCATGACGCTTGATTTCAGCCTCATCGAACGTCATCACGTAAGACGGGTCCATTCGGGCCGTGTGGCGGCTTTCGCTCGGGGCCGCGGGGGCCGGTGCGGTCTCGGTCAGCATGGTCTCGCCTCCCAGGTATTTCATGTAGACGGCCCGGATCGCGGTGGCGTGTTCCCCGTGCCGAAGTAAGAAGTTGGTCCCGGCGCGCTCCCCGGTGAAACCGAGGCGGCGGGCCAGCTCGTGAAGAGCCGCGGCATCCGCGGGGAGCGTGTGGGTCTGACGATAGTGCATGACTTGCAAATGGTGTTCGATGGTCCGCAGAAAAACATAACCTTCGCGTAAAACCCGCAGATCCTCCGAGGGCAAAATGCCGGCCTTTTCAAGGCAGCCGAGCACCTCGCGCGTGTTGCCTCCCCGGATTTGGGGAGCCTCGCCCCCGAACGCCAGTTGCAGGTACTGCACGACGAACTCGACATCGCGAATCGAGCCTTCCCCCAGTTTCACCTCCGACCGCTCCAGCCCCTTCCTGCGAACCTCGCGCTCGGTCAGCTGTCTCATGGCGCGCACTTCGCCGCGCGCGGCCTCCTTGTTCATCTCGAAAAGAAGAGGTTCGGCCTCCAGAAGGCACTCCTTGCCAGCCGGTTCGTCTCCCGCGATCACGCGAGCCTTCAAGAGCGCCTGTTTCTCCCAGAGCCGTGCGTGTTTACGCAGGTAACCGAGGTACCCCTCGTGCGAGCTGACGAGCGGTCCGGCTTCTCCCCATGGACGCAGGCGCATGTCGACGCGGTAGAGAAAGCCCTCGGCCGTCGTGCGCGAGAGGGCCTCGATCAGCCGCTTCCCGAGGGGCCAGTAACGAGCAGCGTTCCCCTTCGCCAGGAAAAGGAGATCGATGTCCGAGCTGTAATTGAGTTCGCGCCCGCCGAGCTTGCCCATTGCCACGACGGAGAAGCCGTCCGCGGAGATGCCCGTTTCCCGTTCGGCCGCCTCGAGGCACTCCGAGGCCAGCCCATCGGCAAGTGCCGTGAGTTCACGGGTCACGGCGTCCAGGTCAAAGAGGCCGAGCAGGTCGCACGCCCCAATCCGGAGAAGTTCGAGCCGCTGGAACCGTCTCACCGCGTCGTCATGTTCGAGGCCGCTTCCGGACCCCTCGACAGCAGCCTGGGCCATCTCCAGGATCTCGGTGGAGCGTTTTGAAACGGCAAGGCTCCACGGGCGCGAGAGTGAGGAGACCGACTCCGGGTGCCGTAGCAGGATCTCCGTGAGAAAGCGGCTCCCGGCAAAAAGCGTGATGAGGATTTCGAGCGATCGGACATGGCTCCTGAAGTAGCGCAGGATCCGGGCCCGGCCCGGGAGGCTCCTCACGAACCGCTCGAGGCTGATGAGTGCCGTGTCGGGAGCTGCCGAGTTTCGAAGCGACGTGACCAGTTGCGGCAAAAGGCTGCCCAGTTCCTTCTGTTCTTCCGGAGCCGCCGCCATCCGCTGGAGCGACCGAAAGGCGGCGCGTCCATCGGTAAAACCGTCTAGCCGCAGAATTTCAGCGGCCCTCTCGTCTGTGAGGGGAACCGCTGAGGAGAAAGAGGCAGCGAGTTCGCCCAGTCCCGAAACGCCTGTCATCGTGGCCAGCCCTCACTGGGATTCTACGGCTTCGGGTCCCCGGGGCTCCCGGCTCCACGTTCGGCCGCGTGCGTGACGATCCGCTCGAGCCGTTCCCGCTTTTCCTCTATGGAGGAAAGGAGAGCGATCTGGACGCGGGCGCGGTCGAGGTTCTGGCCAGGCCGCGTGACCTTGAAGTAATGGTCTCCCGAAAGATAGTCCGTCAAGAAACGCAGACCGAGTTCGAAGGCCAGGACGGCCGTGGCGGTGACGAAGAGGCGTCTCTCGGGTTTGCTCAGGCTATTCCCCATCCCATCCAGCGCTCCCCTTACAGCAGCCTCGAAGAGCGTCTCGTCGATCACGGCCCTTTCTTGACGTTCCGCTTCCCGGACCGGGTTGGCGGCGCTTCGTGCGAAGTCTCCGAAATCCGTCAGGAAAAGGCCGGGCATGACGGTGTCGAGGTCAATCACGAGAAGTCCTTCTCTCGTGGTTTTGTCCATCAAGACGTTGCTCAGTTTGGTGTCGTTGTGTGCCACACGGTTTTCGATGCGGTTCCTGGCCACCGCGTTGACGAGGGACAGACAAAAACCGTCTCGCCTCGATAGACCCTCTATTTCAGACCGGGCGGCGGATGCACGGTTCATGGGATCCCTTTCGACCGTTTCGATGAAGGAACGGAAGCGCAGGCAAGTGTCGTGAAACTGGGGAATCGTCTCGTGAAGCGGGGGACCGGGAAGATCCTGCATCCGTCTGGAAAAGAGCGCGAAAAGACGGGAGGCCTCTCTGACGTGAGCGGGGGACCGGGCGGTGTCCCAGCTTCTGGCGCTCTGGATTTCGTTGAAGACACGCCAAACCCAGCCATCCTGGTCACGAACGAAGCTCCTTCCATCCCTTGCGGGCACGAGGGAGAGGGCCCGGCGCAGCGGATCTCGAACCTCTTCTTCGGCGAGTTTTCTTGTCAGGTGAGCGGTAACGCGCTCGATGTTCTCCATCACTTTCGAAGGGTCGGGGAAGACGTGCCGGTTGATGCGTTGGAGAACGTGGCGTGTCTCGCCGTGGTTCGAGGCGGAAACGAGGAGGAAGGTGTCGTTGATGTGGCCTCTGCCGAGCGGGGTGGCGTGAATGGGGCGGCCGGGAATATCGAAGGCGAGTGCCGCTAAGAGGGCCTCTTGCGGGCCGGGTCTGTCAGGAGTCATGTTTCAGTTCCGCTGAGTGTCGAGGGGCGCCGCGCGGTGAACGCGTAACTCGGCGGCACCGCCCGAGACGATGAAGGCCATGGTATCGGCCCCGCGCGCCGGGACCGGGGTGATGAGCCGTCTTGGCACGATCAGCATCTGGCCAGCGAAGTTGTACGACTGGGGAAGGTAGACGCAGGCGTGATCCTCGAGTCCGGCTTCAGAGAGAGACTCCCGTGTCAGAAACCCCGCCACGCGGATACCCGCGGCCTCATCCACGGTGACGAAGACGGGCCGCTCGAAGCCCTTACGCTCTCCTACAAAGGCGTCGGTAACGTCGCGAATTGCCGAGTAAAGGAGTTTGATGAACGGGACCTTCCTGAAGAGAGTTTCGAGAAGCTCGAAGAGGCGCCGGGTAATGAAGTTGGATGCCAGGGCGCCGATGACGGTGATGAGGGCGATGGTTGCCAGAAAGCCGGCTCCAGGGACAGGCAATCCCATGAGGGCATCGACCTTGAGGAACACAAAAACGACGATGGCGATCGTCAGAACAGCGGGAACGAAGACGAGGAGCCCGCGGAAGAAGTAGCGGCCGAGAAGGTGCATGGGGCGGGAGTGTACGGGGTTGCGCACCCGCTTCGGAAATCAACCGACGTGCCGGAGCCCGTCCGTGATGGATCGTTGCGCGGCCCTTACCGCCGGGACCAGGCCCGCAAACGCTCCGACCGTGATCGTCACGGCAAATGCGGTCATGAGCACGGAGGGGAATATCCTCATGGCGGCGGCAAAGCCCGCCAGGGGTGAGTAAAGAAGAGCTTGATGGAAGCCCGGGAATGCTACGAGGAAGAGCCCCAGGCCCAGCATTCCGCCAATGAGGCAGAGGAGAACGCTTTCTCCCAACACCAGGCCCAAAACCATTCCGCGGGAATATCCGAGGACGCGCAGAACGGCGAGTTCCGTGACGCGTTCCCGCGCCGCCATCGCCATCGTGTTGGCGGCGATGAGGATGATGACAGCGGAAATGATCAAGACGAGAGACGTCAAGAAGAGCCTCACATTCCCGAGCAGGGAGACCCAGGAGTTCTGAAACTCCTTCTCGGTCTCGGTGCGGGTGGGGAAGGGGGAGTTCTCAAAGAGGGCATCAATCTGGCGCGGGAGGCTGCGCGTGGCCTCGAGCGAGTCCGCCTTGATCCAGAGCATGAGGACAGACCCCTTGAAGCGGGGGACCTTTTCCTCGAGGTAGGCCCTGTGAAAAAAGACGGTGCTCTGGTCGGCTTCGGTGAATGCCGCGCGGAGGGTCAGTTCGTAGACCCCGGGGAAGATGTCGCCTGTCAGGGTGATTTTCTGCCCGATTTTCCAGCCGTACTTCTTCATCAGCATCTGACCGGCCAGAAGACCGGTCCGGTCGTGAATCCAGTCATCCGCCGAGCCCTCGACGATCTTGGCCTCGTCGAAAACCGTCAGGAACTTGTCCGGGTCCACGGAGAATCTCGAGAAGATGTTCTGGGCCGAGTAGTCGATGTAGCGTCCGCCGAACCAGTTGAAGACGGTGATCTCCTTGACCCCGGGGAGCTGCCGGATCTTCTGGATGTAGGCCTCAGGAAAGAAGTTGGCGATCGAGACCTTGTGCCTCACGACGAGCCGGAACATCCCCTTGCTGTTGGGGGGCTGGGCATCCAGGGAGGCCACGAGCGTCCCCAGGATGCAGATGACGAACACTGGAAGAAGCACCGAGGCAAGTGTCAGGATGGAGCGGGTCCTCTTCCTGAGGAGGTTCTTCAGGATGTACGGAAGGAATCGCACGGGAAGAGTGTATGCGAACCCAATCGCTTTACCGTTCGGGAACCCCTGGACCCGCCCTCTTCGTTAGCGGCCATGTTCGATGGGCTATTTGTTCTTCTTTTGTTGTGGGGAATCGTTTTCGCAGCCGGCAGCCTTGCAAGGGTCCGCCAGTGGTTTGGCGCCGAAGAACGCTGGGAGATCCAACCTTCTTACGTTCTTTTCGGTACCGCATCCGAGAAACAGGCCATCGTCGGAGAACCCGAGAAGGCCCTGGCAAGAGTCTCCCACTGGAACCGTGCTGACAATCTTCTCGGCCGACATATCCCATATATCGAATCGATAACGTGTTCCACAGTTCTTCCGAGGCCTCACAAGAACCCCAAGGTAACCTCGGAAGGTCGAAGCCCCGGCTATGGCGGTGTTATAGAGGCCGAGGTTCTTCCCAGCCTTGGCGTCCGTCAACATCCGTTCGAGAACTGCCTTGGTTGGGCCCTTTGCGCCTTTGAGAGACTCCTCGAAATGTGCAATCGCGGCCTCGCCCGACAACTCCTGGCCGGTTGATGCCAGGCATGCCGGGACATCGATCTTCCTCTCGGCCTTGACCCCTTGCTCGGGCTGGATGAGAACGTACTTCGACCGTGGCAGGAGCCAAATCTCATTCCCCATGGCGATCGGGATGCCGAGCGCCGCACCAGGGTTCTCGGACTTGGGCAACTCATCGGCCAGATCCTTGGACAGCTGGTATTCGCCCAACACGCGCCCTTGGATGTCGAATTCCAGATAGCGTGTCGTCCTGGTGCCAGGGTCGAAGGTCTGAGCCATCCATCCGTTCTTGCTTGGTGTTATTGAGGCGATGATGTCATTCAGTTTGGTGCTTCGGTACGTAACTTTGCAACTGGTGATATCGACGATCAGCAGCTGCTTGGCTCCGATAGAGAAGATCGCGGCTGCCCCCCCGTTCCACCCCAGCGTACTTGCGTTTCGCAACTCCTCGAGCGGAGAGAGGCTGCAAAAAGTGTCCTTCTTGCCGTTCGTCTTCCATGAGGCCAGAAGCACGTTGGTGCGATCGAAGGAAAGGAGGGTACCTTTGCTGTCTGAAACCACCTCGACACCCGTTGACAGGTCGTACGCGGTTATGGTCTCAGGTACCTGCACCTTCTCGGGGGCAGCGAGAAGCACCGGGGCCGCGAAAAGGAGAACGGCTAGTAGCCCCGACGCACCGAGTCTTAGCACGTGGCCCAATTCCAGTTGTTCGAACCATCATTGCAATAATGGGTGATATAATAACATGTGACTCCGTTGAGCACGAACGGGCAACTGCATAACGTACAACACCTCGAGCCTTCGCAGGTTGTCGAACACTGGCTTCCTCCACCTGAGCCGCCTCCGGTTCCGGGGTCCTGGTTACGAACTCCGGCGTAGCCTGTTGAAGAAAGAATCAACATTGCGGTTGCGAGAGCGATGAAGAGGCTTCTGAAATTTCTCTGCATAAAATAACGCTATCAAATCGTCCCCCCCCCCTGTCTACTTGCGCTGACTCCTGAGTTTCGCGGCGTAGATCCCCCCGATGAGTCCAAAGAGGTGGCCTTGCCAGGAGATCCCTGTTTGGAAAGGGCGGATGCCCCAGATGATCCCGCCGTAGAGAAGGATGGCCAGAAAGGCGAGGAAGGTCGATTTGAGATCGCGGTCGTACCACGCGCGCGCCACGAGGAACCCGAAATAGCCGAAGATGATGCTGCTCGCGCCGACGTGGACGCTTCCGGGGGCTCCCAGGACCCACGCCCCCAGTCCGCCGATCAGGGCAGAAAGCACGCTCGCCGGAAAGAAATCGGCTGGACGTCTCCAGTAGACCATTCCGCCGAGGATCAGAAAGGGGAACGTGTTGGCGATGAGGTGGGTGAACCCGCCGTGCAGGAAGGGCGCGAAAACGATGCCGGCAAGCCCCGCGAGTTGCCGGGGCCGGATTCCAAACGCGTCCAGGTGTCCCCGAAAGAACGCCTTGTCCACGATTTCGATGACCCAGAAGAGAAGGACGATGGATCCGACCACTGTGAAGGTTTCTGAAAGGCGGCTCTTTTTGCCCATGTTCCGTTCCTGCTTCCGATCATAGGCGAGGCTTCACGTGGACGACGCGGTTCCCCTCCATCTCCTCAACGGTCACCGTGGGCCCCAGAAACTTCTCGATCACCTCGACGTTGGTCGCCGCGTGCCGGGAGAGCGGCATGGTCTTGAAGACACCGCCTGAACCGGTCGCGAGGGGAACGAGCAACTGGTCGGCCAGATGTTCCCCGGCGGGCACACCGGAGGCGAGGTAGCGGCGGGCTTCTTCTATGGCGGTGTCGGCCACGCTCTCCGCCGAGATGCCCTTCTCTCCGAAGCCCGTCATCACCTCGGTCACGTGTTCGTTTTCCAGTTCGAGTACGAGAACGTTCCCCGGGCCGCGAGAATCCGCCACTGCCTCGACCGAGAGGCAGGATTCGTCCCACCCGAGCCGCTCCGCCACCCGGGTGAGTTCCCGTTCGCCGATGTGGCGGGGCAGTCCGGTGACGAGGGCGCGGGCCCTGCGGGAAACGGGCTCTCCACGGCTGAGGAGGGAAAGTGGCTGCCACTTCGGTTGTGTCCCGATGGTGACATGCCATTCGCCGCCTCCGGCCGGGTAGAACCCGGGACGCATTAACGCTGCCTGAACCTCTCCCCCCATTCTTGCGAGAAGAGGTAGGAAGGCTCTCTTCAGAAAGTCGAAAGGAGGAGCCATGGGATTGTGCGTGCCGCCGCGAAGCGTCAGCTGGGAGGCTTCCCGTGCCAGAAGGAGCGCCGGGAGCACGGTCTGAAAAACGAGCGTGGAGCTTCCCGCGGTTCCGACCGCGAAATCGTAACGGCCCCCGCGAACTTTGCCGGGCCGGAAAGAGAGTTCGGTCGAAGAGAGGCGAGCCCCCTCGACGCTCGCGGAGGAGATGCTGGCCGCAGCCTCGACCGCTGTCAGGTGCTGACGCATGAGTCCGGGCTTCTGGCGGCGGGCACGGATTTTCTCGATTCGAAAGGGTTGCCCCAGAACGAGCGAGAGCGCAAGAGAAGTTCTGAGGATCTGCCCTCCGCCCTCGCCCGCGGAACCGTCAATGACAAGAGCTGGCGCCACGGTGTCAACCCTTCACGCAGACGATCTGCCGCAGCGTGTGCACGATCTCGACGAGGTCCTTCTGCGCTTCCATTACGGCATCAATCGGCTTGTAAGCCGCGGGAGTCTCGTCGATTACATCCTCGTCCTTGCGGCACTCGATGCCCTCCGTGGCACGGATATGGTCGGCCACACAGAACCGGCGGCGAGCCTCACCCCGCGACATGGACCGTCCGGCGCCGTGGCTGCAACTCATGAAGCTCTCGGGGTTTCCGAGCCCGCTCACGATGTAGGAACGGGCCCCCATGCTTCCCGGGATGATCCCGAGATCGCCCAGCCGGGCCCGCACTGCTCCCTTCCTCGTCAAGTACACGTTTTTCCCGAAGTGGTGTTCACGCGCCACGTAGTTGTGGTGACAATTCACCACGACGAGATCCGCCTGAAAGGGAGGGATCCCCTTTGCGTTCCTCACGGCGGCGATCACGTTTTCCATCATGATTTCGCGATTCCACCGCGCGTAGCGCTGAGCCCACTCGACAGCCTCGACGTAGTCGTCGAAGTACTTGCTTCCCTCGGGAAGGTAGGCGAGGTCCTTGTCTGGCAAGTTGATGTGAAAGCGGCGCATTTCCTCCTTGGCCAGCTCGATGAAGTAGCTGCCGATCTTGTTCCCGATACCGCGAGAACCGCTGTGGAGAAGGAACCAAACCCGGTCCGTTTCATCCAGACAGATCTCGATGAAGTGGTTTCCGGTGCCGAGGGTTCCGAGGTGGGTGAAGCTGTTGGCCTTCGCCACCGCGGGGTGTTTACGCGCAATGGAGTCGTAGCCGTCTTCCAGTTCCAGCCAGATTTCCTCCACCCTTTCGGGCGGGTTTCCCCACGCACCCCGGTCGCGCTTCCCGCCGTTGTCCGTGCGCCCGTGAGGGACGGCGGCCTCGATGGCGCTTCGGATCTCGAAAAGGGAATCCGGAAGATCGTTTGCGGAAAGGCTCGTGCGGGAAGCCATCATCCCGCAGCCGATGTCAACTCCGACCGCGGCCGGGATGATGGCCGCAACGGTTGGAACGACGCTCCCCACGGTGGCTCCGATTCCCAGATGGACGTCGGGCATGGCCGCGACCCAGCGGTGAATGAACGGCAGCTTTGCTATGTTGCGAAGCTGCCGTTCCGCGTCTGCTTCGAAGGCAACACCCTTCGTCCAGGCCTTGATGGGGACTCCGCCCTCGACGTCGAGAAGGTTGTAAGTGCGCTCGGTCATGAGGAACTCCAAAAAGAAACGGGTGCGACAAGGGTGTCGAGACATCCTGCTCTACCCAGTTGAGCTACAGGCCGGTTCTCGGCCTGCCGGGATTCGAACCCGGAACACGGTCGTCAGAAGCGATGTAGTCCCGAAAGCATTCGCACCCGAAAGCTTTGAATCAAATTGTGTGCCAAAGAGTGAAAACCAGAGTCCGGCGGCGAGGCAAGAGATTTCGAGAGTTCCTGGATTCGAACCAGTCAACCACCGATGTACTCCCGAGAGCATCCGAGCCGCCGGGAAGGATTCTGGAAAGACCAGGGCCGACAAGATGTGCCGAGACGGGGATATCGTTACAAGCGATGTAGTCCCGGCGGCATTCGGCCCTGGCGCGCCCATGATGCCAGATTTCTAGAGTTCGATACGGTTGATCTCAGCGACCCAGTGATCCGCGGCGAGAGTGCCGGCGGCAAATTCGTTGATGACCGTGAAGACCGCGTCCGAGAACCCTCCGATGTTGAGAATGTCGCCGCGCTCGGCCGCCTGACTCGTGGTGTACGGCTGGATGTCAATGCAAACGAGCCTGGCGTTCGGGCTCCGCTCCTTGAAGTGAGCCCACTCCCTCATCACGGCCGAACCGCCAGAACCCCGCGCATCCACCCAGGACTGGTTATCGGAGACATAGATCACGAGATCCGCCTTTTCCTTCTTCTTGTTCAAGAAGACGAGAGGCGCCGAGCAATTCGTTCCGCCACCGCCGGCGGCCGCGAGTTTCGTGGCGTTCGTCAACACCGTGTCCCGCCGCTCGAGCTTGACCGTGACAACTTTGTCCTCGAACGGAATCACTTCGGAGTCACGGTTCTTCCTCAGGATCGCCGCCGCGACGAGTGCCGCAACATCCACACACCGCACCGCCGTCGTCGAGCCCTTTCTGTAGCCTGTCACCGGAGACGACATGGATCCCGAGACGTCCGGGCAGACGACGACTTTTCCGCCGGTTGCGGGAACGTTTCCGAGCGCCGTTTCCATGGCATCGTGGAGCGCCTCTCTCACGAGATCAGGAACGTCCTTGCCCGTCGAGTGGAGAGCCACGAGGAGCTGATAGGGAAAGACCCGTGCGCGTTCGATCAGTTTCGGATTCCGGAGCCGTCCCGCGATGACCGAGGTCAGGTGAGAACTCGAGAAGACGCCGTGCCGGGCGAACGTGTTGAGGTTCATCCGCGTCGTCTGCCACGAGGCCTTTTCCGCGATGGCAGACCACTCTTTTGTGCCGAGTTCGAGGGACGTGAGCATTTCGAAGGGAACATCGGGAATTTCGGCCGACTCCCCGGCCTTGAATTCCTCGAATTTCCTGATGACTTCGGGGAGTGCTGCACGGTTGACGTTCTTGTCGAGAAGGTAGCCGTAGAAGGCCTCCCGAAGCGGCGATTTGGGCTTCGGGTGAACCATCTTGATCACGTCGGAAAGCGACGGGGCGTTACCAACCGAGGCGCGGAAGAGAGCTTCCTCGTCCCGGCCCTCGAGCCAGTCGAGCACCAGTTTCTTTGGCCGCGAACCCATGGACTTCCTTCCCACGGCTCCAGAACGCAACACCTGGACGAAGTTACGAAGCATCTTGCCGCTGTCGATGACGCGCGGGAAGACCTTGACGAGAAGCTCCGGTGCCGTAACTGAAAGAAGCGCGCAAAGAACCGCGGGCGCATCCTTCATGTAGGCCTTTTCGCGTCCATAAACCGCGGTCTTGGCCGCGAACAGGGGGTCGACGCGCAGGGCCATCTTGATGAGGCCGCCAAGCTGAAACTCCGCCGAGGCATAGAAGGTCGAATTGAGGCAACCTGTCGCCACGTACTGCGCGAGGGCCTGTTCCGCCTTCATGGAGTACGCCTGGGCCCCCTCGAAGTTAACGGTATCCGTTTCCGGGAGGAGCGGGCCCGGTGCTGTCTTGAAGAGCTTCTTGTTCGCCATGATCGACCTCCTCCTGTTTCGGTTGGTCACCAGTCGAAAAGCGAAAGTTATGCCAAGAGAGGGGACAAGCGATGAGCCTGCTCCTGGCATGCTCGCCAGCCTTTCCGGTAGATTTCTGGATAAGCTCTTATTTCAGTGGATAGCTCATCCAGGGGTGAGCCCCCGTTCGATCTCGCGGGCGATGGCCCTCGCTGCTTCCACGGGGTCAGCCGCCTGCGTGATGGGGCGCCCAATGACGAGCAGGTCTGCCCCTGCACGGGTCGCCGCTTCTGGAGTGGCGACCCGGCTCTGATCTCCCCTTTCCGCTCCGGCAGGCCGGACTCCCGGGACGATCAGGAAAAAACTCTCGCCGCACTCCTTGCGGATCATGGTTACTTCCTCGGGCGAGCAGACGGCTCCGTCGAGTCCGGTCTCTCTTGCGAGGACTGCGAGGCGCAAGGCAGCCTCTGCCGGCGTTTGGTGCCATCCGATTTCGTGGACAGCTTTCTTGTCGAGAGACGTCAGGACCGTGACCCCGATGACCTTCGGCCGAGGCCCTCCCGCCCGGGCCGCCGCGTCGTGCGCTCCCTCGAGAGCGGCTTTCATCATGTCGCGGCCTCCGGAGGCGTGGACATTAAAAATGGCGGCTCCGGTACGGGCCGCAGCCGCGGAAGCCCCCTTGACGGTGTTGGGGATGTCGTGGAGCTTCAGATCGAGGAAGACCGGGACGCCTGTGTCGACGACGTCCTTGACGAGGGAGGGGCCCAGGGAGACGAAAGCCTCGAGGCCGATTTTCATGTAGCCAGTCTCCGCTGCCAACCGGTGAGCGAAAGACAGGATAGGGGAGTGCTCGGCAAAATCGAGTGCGACAGCGATGAGGTGGCGGGGTTCACGCATATTTGTGCTCCGGGCGAGGACGGGTTCGCAAGGTTCCGACGATTTCCTGGATGCGCGTCACGCCATTTCGCTCACACCAGCGTTCGAGATCCTTCACGAGGCGGCCCGAAATGGAGGGGTCCCTGAAGTTGGCCGTTCCGACCTGGACGGCGTTGGCTCCGGCGATCAGGAATTCGAGGACGTTTTCGACCGTTTCGATGCCGCCGATTCCAAAAATCGGTACGCGGGGAAGGGCTCTTCTCACTTCCCAGACCATGCGGAGGGCAATGGGCCGGATGGCGGGCCCCGAGAGGCCGCCGGTAGTGAACCCGATTCTGGGTTCCCGCCGCTCGATGTCGATGGCGAGCCCAACCAAGGTATTGATGAGGGACAGGATGTCGGCTCCGTTTTCGACGGCGGCGCGGGCCGTCGCGACGACATCCCCGGCGTTTGGAGACAGCTTGACGATCAGCGGGAGGTTCGTGGCCTGCCGGGTCCGTTTGACCAGTGCCCCCAGGGCAACGGGATCGTTACCGAAGACCATTCCTCCCTTCACGACATTCGGGCACGAGACATTCAGTTCGATGGCCGCGATACGCGCATCATTCCCGATTCGTTGAAGGACAGCCTCGTACTCCTCCTCGTTGTCTCCCCAGACATTCGCAATGACGACAGCTTGCAACGTGTGAAGCTGCGGCAGCTTCTGGCTGAGGAAGGCCTCGACGCCGATGTTCTGGAGACCGATGGCGTTGAGCATCCCGCCATCGGTCTCGCAGATGCGTGGCGGAGGATTGCCGAGGCATGGCCTCAGGGAAAGGCCCTTGACCGCAATGGCGCCCAGCGCAGCGAGCGGGACGAACTCCGTGAACTCGAGGCCATAGCCGAAAGTCCCGGAGGCGGTGGCAATCGGGTTTTTCAGAACAAGCGGGCCCAGGGGGGAAGTCAAATCGACGGTCACATCCGCTCCCAATCGATGAGTTTGTACGAAACACACGGGCCTTCCTTGCAGATGGTGGTGAAGCGGCCATCGACCGTGGGCGCCACGCAACCGAGGCAAGCCCCGAAGCCGCAGGCCATCTGGGCCTCGAGCGCAAAGATCCCGTCGAGTCGAGCCTGGTCGAGAACCCTGGCGAGCGTCTTGAACATGGCTACCGGCCCGCACGCGTAGACGCGTTTGTAGGCCACGCCAGCGTGGAGCGCCTGTTCCAGAAGAGCCGTGACAAGGCCACGGCGGCCCAGGGATCCGTCATCGGTGGCATATCGGCACCGGGGAGCGCCCAGAAGGCGTTCGAAATCCGGGCGTTTCAGAATGTCCTGCTCGTTCCGGCCTCCGTAGAAGAGGTCAGCCGTAAGGCCACGTTCCGACAGCCGCCGGGCCAGGAGCAGAAGGGGGGCCAGGCCGATCCCTCCCGCGACGAGAGCCACGCGGTCTCCCGGAGCGGTGTCCTCGAAGGGGAACGGAACCCCCAGCGGACCCAGAACGGGGATGGGGCTCCCTTCCGCGCACTGCCCGAGAATCCGTGTTCCCGGACCGACGACCTTCACGACAAATTCGAGAGCTGGAACTCCCGAGACCGTCGTGACATCGGCTATGGAGAACGCCCTGCGAAGGTAAGGCCTGAGGCCCTCGCCGGGCTGAAGCATGGCAAAGTTACCTGGTCTCGTCTGGGACCCGATAGAGCCCGCTTGAACGAACAGGGAATAATGGGCAGCGTTGTAGCGAACCGTCTTGATGACATGAAGCGTTTCGTTGACCGCCATAGGGCAAAGAAGCGACACTCCCTCGATGCCATTATGAGCGACGGCTCGCGGAGCTTCCACCCTCTCCTTGCTGGATTCTTCACCGGGCTTGCCGGAGGCTGCCTTTTACTTGGTCTCAACCTGCACCTCGCCTCTCCTGGCTCGCTCGTGAGGCTCCTGGGTGTTTGTGCGGCGCTTGGCGCCGCAGCCTTTCTCCCCCTGGTCTTCATCAAGAGAGAACATGGACGGCCCTGCCGGGGGGAGTGGGCTTTCATGGCCATCCTGGCGTTTGCCCTTGCCGCCCTGGCGGAATCACAGCGTTCGCTCTACCACGAGTTCCTGCTCAATGGCATCCGCCGGCAGCTCGTGTCCCTTTCGTCCGCTGGAATCCTGTGTGGTCTCCTGTGGATCTGGGCGATGCTTTTTCAGCCTGACCGGAAGCGCTCCAGCATTTTCCTCTCGGCCGGAATTGGCCTTCTTCTCTTGACTCCGCTATCGATACAGAGAGGCCGTGATCCGGCAAACCTGGCTCCAGCCCCGGCCATACCGAAGAGCACCGCTCGAAGCGTTATCGTGATCGGTCTTGATGGTGTGTCGTGGGATCTTGTCGCCGCCGGAGCTTCGGACGGCACACTCCCCGTCTTCAAGAAACTCATGGCACGCGGCGTTGCTGGGCCCCTGGAACCAGATTCGCCCTATGACAGGGATGCACTCTGGACCACCGTGGCAACCGGAAAGCGGCCAACAAAACACGGAGTCATCGCTTCCAGGGCGTTTGATACTCTGGCGGGACGTTTGCTCCTTTTGCCCCGTCCCTTCCGGCTGCCTCCTCCAAGGGAGCTGCCGTTCTCTCCTTCGATCCCCCTTCACGGGACCATGAGAAGGAGCCTCGCTTTTTGGGAGATTCTGGCCAGGCGGGGGCACGAAAGTACTCTGGCCAACTGGCCAGGGAGTTTTCCGGCGCGAGAAGGGCTTCTTCTCTGGGCATCCGATGCGGCTTTCGAGGGCTCCGTTTACCCTGCTCCTGATGCCATGGCCCCGCGAAGCGCGGCTGAAAAGGCGCTTCTCTTCAGGGTGGAGCCGCGTAATGTCGAAAAGGCCCTGGTCTCGTCACTTCTCCCCGCGGACCTCTCTGCCGCCGACCGGCGCCTGGCTGCGCCAGTTGAAGGGGTGGCGAAGGACCTCTCTGTGGCCGGTGTCACTCTCGCGATGCTCCCCGGGGGACCGGCGAGCGCATCGACGGTCGTCTTTTCAGGAATTTCGGGGGTGACGCGCGTGTTTGGCCCTTCTCTGGCCCGGGTTCCTTTCGCCGGTGTCGCACCCAGGAATTCCGACAGCCGTGCCCGGTCGCTCAATGTCTACTACCGCTTCCTGGATGATTTGGTCGGCGACTTCGTCGAACGAGAAGGGCAGGAGCGGACGATTTTCATCTTCTCCCCGGTCAGTTTTGGTCCCCCGCCTCCACTCGAGAGTCTCGTACAGTTCTTGCGCGGCCAGGAACCAGAAGCGGTGCCGCACGGTCTCGAACCTGGATTCCTGATGATCTCCGGGGCCGGGATCCGTTCAGGAGCCCGCCTCACGTCAGCCACCATCCTTGACGTGGCGCCCACGATCTTGGTGCTTGCAGGAGAACCGATTGCACGTGATATTGACGGACGGGTGCTCTCAGAGGCCTTTGATGAGCGCTTCGCCGCCACGGCGACGTTCCCTGTCGTCGATTCCTTTGAACCGGGCGGGCCTCAATAGCAGGGAATCTCCGTTTTCACCGTGCGCGGTCCCGAGTGCTGTCCCCGGAGCGGGCCGGCGTTTAGAATTAACGCGGAGGTTCCCGTGAAAGCTGCTCTTCGCCAGACCTTGGGGATTCTTCTGTTCATCCTTTTTGTCTTCCGTGCAAACGCCGAGACCTGGTACGTTCCGGGTGCTGTCGAATCCGAAGGTCTGTCTGGTGCCCGCTTCTCTTCGACCATGGTGCTCGGGAACCTCTCTTCCGAGGGCGTGACAGTGACCATCAGCTTCATTCCGTACCAGGAAAAGATGGTGCCGGAGCCCGTTACCAGGACACTGAAGGGGGGCGAGACACTCGAGATTCCCGCTGTGCTGAATGGGCTTTTCGGTCTTTCGGGAGATGCCGGTACCCTGAAGGTGACCTCCGCCGTACCGCTTGCAATCTCACTCGTGACGGCCAACATCGCGGACCCGTCGGGAACGTACGGTGTCTCCGTGGCTCCAGTGGCGGAAGAAGTCCTTCTGAAGACAGGAGAAACTGGGCATGCCGTCTGGGTGACGGAGGATGCTCTTTACAGAACGAATCTTGCGCTCGTCCTTGCTGCCGCCGAAACCGCGGTCGAAATTCGCATTTTTGATGGTGACGGCAATCTGCGCGGAGAAACCACCGTTTCCTCTTCCCAGCCGGTGAGCTGGCAGCGGAGGCTCCCGGAACTCTTCCCGGGGCTCAGTCTCTCCCTCGGGCGGATCGAGATGAAAGTGTTGAAGGGGCTCGCAACCGGGTACACGGCGGCGGCCGACAATTCCACGAGCGATGGTATCGCCTCGAGTTTCATCCGGCTTGCACAGGGCCCGCCGGACCTCTTACTCAACGGCGCCGCGAATACTCCGGGAAAGAACGGGACGTACTACACGACGGATGTCCGTGTTCTCAACCCCTCTGGTGAAGGTGTAATAGTCACGTTGCGATCGACCGGGGTCTCGGACGAGCGCACGTTCACCGTGCCCATTCGGGCTCGTGGCGTCACGGAGATTCGCGATGTCTTCGGGAAGGGAGCCTTCGGGTTCCCAGAAGGAACCGCCGGGGCCGTGCGGGTTGAGAGCGCAACACCGGTCATCGCAGCTGCCGTGACGCGAACTCCGGCCCCAGAAGGGAGCACGGGTTCTTTCGGTTCCTTTGTCACGGCTGTTGCCTATCCGGGGAGTTTTCTCGCTCCTCCATTTACCGGCTCCATCGTCGGGGTCGACCACGTGTCTGGAACAAAGGGGTTTCGAACCAACATCGCTTTCCTGGCAGGACCGGAAGGTGCTGAGGGCACGCTTGTTCTGAGAAACAGCTCTGGAAAGGAAATAGGGAACGCGTCCGTTTCCCTTATTTCAGGGCAGTGGTGGCAGCGGGCCGTTACCGAGTGGTTTCCGGGGATCTCTTCCCTGGAGTCGGCGAGAGTGGACTATGTTCCGAGGTCCGGATCTGCCGATCTGTACGCGGCGCGCGCTGACAATGGGACGGGGGATGGTGTCGTCTTGAGGCCACGCGTTGTCTCCGGGTCTTCCTCCGGGCCGGGTGACATTCCGCTTGGGCCTCTTCAGATCGTCACCCTCGGTGACAGTCTCACCGCGGGTGATGGCGACGAGGCGGAGCGTGGCGGGTACCCGGGGCGGCTGCGGGCACGTGTGGAAGGAGTCCGCCCTGGTTCCGTGGTCACGAACTTCGGACTTTCGGGCTGGACATCGACCGACTTGATCAACGGGCAGCTTCCTGATGCCCTGCAGGAGATCGCCCGAGCCAAGTTAGAAGGCAGGACACCAGTGGCGATGGTCTGGATCGGCAGCAACGACCTCTGGGGTCTTTACGAGTACGGTGTTGGCTCTGATCAAGCAGATGCTGAGGACCTGGCGGTGTTCACAGGGAACATCGATACGATTCTTCAGCAGCTGAAACAGAGTGGGGCTCACCTCTTTATTGCTCTTCTCGATGACCAGTCGAAACGGCCGGTCGCCGTGGCGGGGGAGGCTTTCCCGGGAATCACAGCCGAGGAACTCCAGAGGATGTCTCAGCAGGCGATCCGGTACAACGCTGCCATAGCGGACCGGGCTGCTGCGCACGGAGCCACGACAGTTGACTTCTTCAACACGACGATTTTCGTGGATTGGGCCACTCTGGCCGACGACGGCAACCATCCAAACGCAGCGGGGTACGAGATCATCGTCGAAAAGTGGTTTGCTGCGCTTTTGTCGCGGTTGTAGGGAGCCTGTCGTCACCTGTCGTCACCTCCCGCACATGGAAGGAGGCCCAGCACCTCGTCCGTGTCCTGCGTCACCGTGACGGTGTCAACCGGACCTGGAATCTCCGGATGTGTCCCCGTTCCACCTCTACCGGAGCAGGCAGCCCATAGAGTTCCGCGTAGGCCGATTTGAAAAAGAGGACACGTTTCACGTAGTCCCGTGGTTCCGAGAGTGGAATCGATTCCACAAACTCATCCATGTCGAGGCGCGACATTTCCCTGCGCCAACGTTTCACGCGGCCCGGCCCCGCGTTGTAGGCGGCAAGCGCCGCAACGACATCTCCCTCGAACATCCGGAGCATGTCCGAAAGATACCGAGTCCCCAGTTGAACGTTCACTGAGGGGTTGAGAAGATCCGGCGTTCCGTGTCCGTTTTCGCGGCGGTAAAGGAACCGCCCCGTTGAGGGCATCACTTGCATGAGCCCCAATGCACCCGCCCATGACTTGGCATCAGCTTCAAAAATGCTCTCCTGGCGGATGAGCCCCAAGACGAGAGAAGCCGGAACCTCATGGGACCGGCTGCTCGCGCCAATCGTGCCCGCGTGGACGTAGGGGTAATAGAGCTTTCGGATGGCCAGCGGCACCATCCCTTCGCCCGGGGTTCCGAGCTGCGGGTAGCGCCCTTTGAGAATGCCTGCTGCCCGGCGAAACTCCCGCCGCTCATAGGCACATGCAGCGAGGAAAACGGGGTCGCGTCTCCCCAGAATCTCTGCCGTTTCCTCGGCCACATCGGCAAGGCCAGTAGCGAGGAGTTCGCGCTCAGGGGGACCAGGCGTGGAGCCCGAAAGCGGGGTGAACCCTGCGGCCGGTGCCGGCTGGGCTGGAAACGGAACGCCAAGGGAGGCCGCGGCCCAGCGGCCGTAAAGGTCGGCCGTGGATCCTGTCAAGAGCGATGCGAAGAGGTTGCGCGCCGTGGCTTCATCCCCGGACTTGGCTCGCGCCCGCGCTGCCCAGTAAACAGCCCGGCGTTTCACGGAAGGGTCCTCGTAAAGAGCCCCCTGAAGCTCAAGAAGGCGGGCCGCTTCGAGAAGACCCTCGCGTCCACCCGTGCGGTAAAGGCGAAACGCCTGAGAGAAAATGCTATCCGCACCGGCCGTCGTTGTCTTGTCGATGTCCGAAAGTTTCAGGAGAAAACCACGAAGGTTATCGGTCTGGGCCATTGCCGCCGCCAGCCTGGCCGCGTCCGAGAGGACACGTTTCTGATCAGCTTGAGGCAGCCCGGGAACGAGAACGGTGCCGGTCTGCTTGAAGAGGTCCGAGATGGAGGGCTGCGGCTGAACCGAGGGCGCATGAGTGATGTGGCTCTTTTTCTTCTTTCCCCGTTTCCCTCGCTTCTTTGAGGTATCCCGCGAGGGGGCTGACGGGGCGGCCGCGGCGCGCGGCGAAACGCGAAGGAGCGCGAGCCGGAGCTGAGTCGAGAGTGCGAGGGCAGGAAGCCGTTGCGCTGCTTCGGGAGTGAGAGTCTCCGCCGGGAGTGCCTGGATCTCTTTTCTCACATCGTACAGTCTCCCAGCCATGAAGAGGATTTCGATGGCGGCAAACCGGTCGCCGGGCGGGAGGTCTCGCCACGGCGTGATGAGATCCACCGCCTCGTTGGTTTTTCGCGGAATGAGGAGCCGGGCCCGGCTTGCCCGAAGCGAAAATGGGGCCTGGCGGACCGCCCTTTCGAAGAGCCGGATGGACCGCTCATCAAAGAGAGACGGAAATCGCTCGGGAGCATCGGGAACGAGTTCCAGAAGGCTGGTGAAAACCCCGAGGCGCGTGCTCTCTGACTCTGCGATGTTGGCTTCCACGAGCGCGCGTCTGACGGCGTAACGCGGGGCGGTATTTGGCGCGGCGGGCAGGAGCCCGTATGCCGAGCGAATGCCCCCCCTTTCTGAAGGTGACGTGGCCAGAAGGCTTGCCTCATGAAGAGCGGTCAGGGAGAGCGCTGGCATACGTGTCTGACGCGAAAAGTCGACAAGGCGAACAACAAGCTCGGCACGTTCGGCCAGCCGCGCACTCCTCGCACTGGTGCAAAGCCGTAGATAGGCCGGAATGTCATCCAGACCGGTTCGAGAGGGAACGGCCGTCTTCAGGCTGGTCTCCATCGCGGCTCGATTCCCGCGGGAGGCGGCTTCGACGGCTCGAGAGAGGTTTGCCCTTACGGCCCAGAGCCCACCCGCGCTCGCCACGGACACGAGCGGGTCGTTTTTGAGAAGACCCGTCTCATCGAATGGCAGTTCTCGAGACTCTTGCCGGCCTTCTGTGAGCTTGATTTCCATACCCACAGCGTCCGGCTCGGTGAGCGGCTTCAGAGAAACGGGATCGGTGTTTTGAAGGAGCCGGCCGGCAAGATCTCCGCCGAAGGCAACCGGGAGGAGAAAAGTGAACAAAAGGACAAACCGCGCGGAGAACTTCACCATTGCCAGGGTACCCAATCAGATGTGGCAGGAAAGGACCTTCAACTGAACACGCGCGGCCTTCCTCTCTGGAAAGGAAGGCCGCGAATTCGGCTCTCTAGTTGATGGGTCCGAGCGCCTCTGCCCTTCCATCCGCCAAGATGCGGATGAGTTCCTCGTGGAAGTAGTCGGCCTCGCGGCGCACATTCTCCGGGACGCGTTCGATATAGACTTGACGGCTTCTCTCGATGTCGTCCTTGAGTCGTTCATAGACGTCGCCCGCGGCTTTACCTTCCTCGACCTTCTTTTCGTTGTAGAGCTTGATCTCCGAAATGAGAAGCCGGGCGAGACGGCGGGCATCTTCGGCCGCGCGCCGTGGATCATCTTGCCGCATCATGCGGCGTGGAACAAATCCGGGAGGCGGGGCCAGAGGAGCTGCCGTTCCGCCTGCCATGGCATCCCCACCTCCCGCCGCAGGAGCGGGCGGGTGAGCGGCCGGCGCCGGATGAACCGGTGCTGGAGCAGGCGCCGGGGCCACCGGTGCAGGCCTGGGCTCAGGCCTCGGCTCAGGCCTCGGCTCAGGCCTCGGCGGCAGGATGGGTGGCGGAATGAGAGGCGGTGGCGGGGTGGCCCGCTGGGGCGGTGCGGCAACCGGGCTCTTGAGAGACTCAAAGGCCACCGTGACTTCGCCAGCTGGAGGAGCCGGTGGCGGGGTATAGGCTGGTGGCGCCGGGGGAGCCATGCGCGGTTGCGGACGAGGAACCTCGATGGCGCCCGTCGACTCCGGACGAGAGATCCGCGGAACCTCGAACTCTGGCGCTCCGGCCGTCTTTTTCCCGGCCGACTCTTCGAGCGCGCGCAAGGCCTCTCCGGCATCGGTGAGGCGCTTGCGGAGTTTGGAGGCATCGGAAGTATCGGTCAGGGGAGCAACCGTCTTTCGTGCCTCTGGAATCGGCAGCTTGATGGCAGACGCGGCCTGCGTCATGAAGGCCGAGGGTTCGGGGGCTGGCATCGCGGGAGCCGGCGGCTGGTAGACCGGTGCGGGCGCGGCGGGGGCCGGGGCCGGCGGATGGTAAACCGGCGCTGGGGGGGTGGGAGGCGCGGCTTGTGGGCGAACAACCGGCGGCGGCGCGAAAGCCGCGGCTGGAGCCGTGGGTGCCGGAGCCGGATGTGCCGGAGCCGGGGCTGGCACGGCCGGGGCTGTGCGAACAGCCGGCGGGGGAGGCCCGAAACGGGCAATCGTCTCTCCGGCGGGTGTCAGCGTGGGAGACGGGATCTTTTTGCGCGCGGCAAGAAGATCGACGGTGAGCCCGGTCGTGAACGTCAGGATCTCGAGAGCTGTTTCGTTGACCCGGCCGTCGTCCCCCGGGAGTTCGTCCGCGACTAGAATCCCGGCCAGGCGGTCCCGGATGACCATCGGGATCAGCACCGTCTTTGCGGGAGGCTTGCCGCCGAGACCCTTACGAAGAGGAGAATTCTCCGCCGGGGGTGTCGCGAACATCGTTCGCTCACGTTTCAGTACTTCCGCGACAAACGGATCGTCGTTTACCCCGAGATCGAAGGCCTTTATGGCGTCGTCACGGCCGCCCGTGGCGTCGTAGCCGGCACCCTTCCAGCCTGTCAAGCGGTCGTTTCTCAAAACGAGGAGAGCGACGCGCGAAGCGTGCGCGTTCGCTTCGGTGAGAAACCGCGAGAGGATATCTACCTGCGTGCGAGCCGACTCGATCGTGGCGAGGGAGCCCCTGATCAGCCCCCAGTCGGCAGCCGCCGTGGGAACGGGCACCTCGACCCGCTCCACGACTTTCTCCACGACTTTTTCCACGATCCTCTGCGGAGGCGTCGGAGGAGGAAGCATGTCGTCTATCAACATGCCGACGATGTCCTCGGGGAAGATCGGTTTCGCCTGGGCCGGGATCCTCTCCCCGACAGAGGTCAAAATCGTGTCTACCTCGCGCCGGGCATCGGCAATGGACGACTTCCAGGCCGCGAGGTAATCCTCGAGGTGCGTCGAGAGCGATTCGATGAACCGACGAGTAACGACGGGATCCACCGGCATAAGCAAAGGCCCCTTCTTTCAGTCCGCTTCGCTGACCCAGTGCATTATAAGCAGGCTTGAGTCCAGCGTGACCACCGCATTCGATTCCTTGCGGAGGATTCCCGTTTCCCTTTGTCTCAAAAATGCCGTATGAATGAGCCAGTACGCAGGAGTTTCCAACACAAACTCGTCGCAACCCATCGATTGACGGAACAGCGGGTGTCCCCTAAACTTGTCAGACGGCCTTCGCTCGGCTTCTAAGCTGAGCTATTCATGGCGCGAAGGGGGGGAAAGTCGCAAGTGCCACTGGTACACGTCAAGGAAGATGAATCCTTCGAAAACGCGCTCCGCCGTTTTAAGCGGAAGTGTGAAAAATCCGGCGTGCTCTCCGAGCTGAAGAAACGCCAGCACTACGAGAAGCCCTCCGCGAAGCGGAAACGGAAAATGATTGCCGCCCGCAAAAAAATGCTGAGAAAATTGGCCGAGGAGCGCCGCGCGGGCATGTAAGCCCCGCATCTCACCTCCAAATAAAAACTGTGTCTTCTTACGTTGAACTTGACTGGCCCGGCGTGCTCATGCTCGCCGGGCGTTTTTGCGCCACGGACCGGGGCCGCGCCGCCGTGGAGAGTACCGTCATGTCTCGCGACTTGCCCACGGTTAGGAAGCGGGCAGGCTTGACGCGAGATTTAATGGCGCGCGCCGAACATGCCGTGCCTGTTGCTCTGGGCGGACTCGACGAGGGGGCAGTGGCCCTCGCCAAACTTGGTCCCTCGGGGACGGCTCTCCCTCCCGAGGAACTGCTCGACCTTTTCTATCTGCTTGACCGCTCGGAAGCGGCCCGTTTTGCCGTGCCTGTCGAAGGCGTCGAACTCCCCGAATTGACCCGCCTCCTAAGCCCGCTTTCGGATTTCGAGGATCTTCTTTACGAACGAGAGGTGATCTTCGAGCGGGACGGACGCATCAAAGACACAGCCAGTACCCGGCTGGCGGCGATCCGGTCCTCGATCGTGAGACTTCGCCGGGAACTCGTGAAACGTCTCGAGGAACTTGTCCGGAGCCGCGAAGAGGCTTTCGCCGACACATTCGTCACGGAAAAGAGCGGGCGCTACTGCTTGCCTGTCCGCTCCGACCGGCGAGAACTCGTGGCTGGGATCGTCCACGAAAAATCGGGCTCTGGCCAGACGTTTTTTATCGAGCCGCTTGCCGTCGTCGAGGGGAATAATGCCCTCGCGGAAGCTCTCGAGGAAGAACGCGAGGAAGTCCGCCGCATCCTCGTGGCCCTCACCTCGCGCTTCGTGGCTCGCCGCCAGGAGCTTTCCGTGGCTGTCTGCACCTTGACCGAACTCGACGCGTACCAGGCCCGGGCGGCGTTCTGCCGGATGATGGACGCCACATTTCCAGACTTTGGACCGCTCTCTCTCCGTTTTGTCCGGCACCCTCTCCTGGACCGGCGCCTGGGCGCCCTGAGAGAAAGCGTGTTCGGCGAGCGCCCCGAGGAACGCGGCGCCGATGCTGTCCCCATCGATGTCGAATTGCCCGAGGGACGGCGGCTCTTTCTGCTCTCTGGACCCAACGCGGGAGGAAAGACCGTGGCCATGAAAACGGTCGGGCTTTGCGCCCTGATGGCGCAGTCGGGTTTTGCCCTCCCGGCCGCGCATGGTTCGAGTCTTCCGGTTTTCGACGAGATATTCGTTGTCGCGGGCGACGCACAGGATCTTCTGGGGGACCTCTCGTCATTCGCTGCTTCCATGACGCGCACCGCCTACGTGCTCAAACACGCCACTTCCCAGTCGCTCGTCCTTTTTGATGAGCTGGGGAGCGGTACGGATCCAGATGAAGGTGGTGCCCTGGCAGTGGCGATCCTTGGCAAAGACTTGGAGCGCCGTGGAATCACGGTGGCCACGACACACCTCTCGGCCGTCAAGGAATGGGCTCATTCCCGCCCGGACGTCCTGGCCGCCGCGATGGAGTTCGACGAGGAAGCCGGCCGCCCGACGTTCCGCATCAAACCCGGCGCCGTGGGGCGTTCACGGGCGCTTCCTGTTGCTCGCAAGGCCGGAATTCCCAGGCCTGTCCTCGATGCGGCGACCCAGCGGCTCGGTTCCTCCTGGCGCGCCGCGGAAGAAGCGCTCGAACGCCTCGAACGTGAAACGCGCCTCGCTCGCAGCGAGCGGGAGCAATCCGCCGAGGCGCTCCGGTCCGTCGTTCTCGAGCGAGAGTCCCTGTCCTTGGAGAGAGCACGGCTTCTCTCGGAGAAGTCGAGACTCAAGGAGAAAACGAAGGCATCGCTCGATAAGGCCCTCGAGGCCCTTCGCGAGCGCGTGAGGCGTGAACTCGATGAAATTCGTGAGGCCGCGCGGAGCGGACGCGCCATTTCGCGAGGCGCCCTCACGACAATCCTCCAGAACGCCGAAGCCAGCGCCCGCGCGTTCTTTGATGAGGACGAGCCCCGCAAGGCGGGACCGGTCGAAACGGGGGACCGCGTGCGGCTGGACCGTTACCGGATGACGGGGACCGTTCTGAAGGTCGATGCGGCAAAGGGTCAGGCCGAAGTGGATGCCGCTGGAAAGAAACTCGTGGTGCCTCTCACCGACCTGAGAGTGATCGAGGGACCTCCCTCCGCAATGCCCGTTGTCCGCCTGGCAGGTGCCAGTGACGACTCGGAACCTGCCAGACCTTCCGGGCGAACATTTCGCGAAATCGTCCTGGTCGGCATGCGCGTGGACGAAGCCACCCCCGAGATGGAGCGGGCGGTCAATTCAGCGTTGATGGAGAGCCAGCCAGGCTTGCGGTTCATCCACGGGCACGGCACCGGACGTCTTGCTTCGGCCGTGAGAGAGTTCCTGGCCGGGCACCCAGGAGTGAAGTCGTTCCGCCTGGCCGATGCCTCGGAAGGCGGCTCCGCCATCACGGTGGCCTTCCTGGACGTGTGACGTCCCCGTGGAAACGCACTACGACGTTAACGAGGACGTAAAAAGAGAGGTCCTTGCCAAGACGGATCTGGTGGAGGTCATCGGAGCTGTCACGGCGCTCAAGAAGATCGGGACGTCATGGAAAGGGCTCTGCCCGTTTCACGGAGAAAAAACGCCCTCGTTTCATGTCCATCCGGAAAAGGGCTTCTACTACTGTTTTGGATGCGGGGCGAAAGGAGACGCGATCTCCTTCGTCCGGGAAACGGAGCGCCTCGATTTTGTCGAAGCCGTGGCCTATCTGGCGCGGCGGGCTGGTATCCGACTCCCGGAACGGCGGACTGGAACGCGCACGGACCGCGCCAAGGAAGTGAGTACCGCCGAGGCCCTGGCGGCGGCCGCACGCTTCTTCCGGGAACAGCTCTCGCAGTCGCAACAGGCGCTTGCTTTTCTCGCAAAACGCGGGTTGACGCCAGAGAAGGCGGTGACGTTCGGCATCGGGGCCGCGCCCGACAGCTGGGACAGCTTGAAGACGAACCTCACCCGGAAGTTTGGGGAAGCTGTTCTCATCGAAGCGGGTCTCGTGCAGCGTCACCAGGATACCGGCCGCATTTACGATCGCTTTCGGAACCGGTTGACGTTCGAACTCACCGACTCTCGGGGCGATCTGGCTGGATTCGCGGCCCGGGCGTTTGGTGACGAGCCTCCGAAGTATTTGAACTCCCCCGAGACGCCGCGTTTCTCCAAGGGCAAGCTTCTCTATGGACTCGCCGGCGCGCGGGAGGGCATCAGGAAATCGGGCCGCGTCATTCTGGTTGAGGGCTACTTCGATCAGATCGCGTTTTCCGAGGCGGGGCTGGGCGAGGCAGTGGCCTCGATGGGGACCTCGTTGACGTCCCACCAGGCCGATCTGCTCTCCCGGCTCGGGACCGAGGTGATTGTTGCTTACGATGGAGATCCGCCGGGCCTGGCTGCTTCGGAGAAAGCTTTTGCCTTGCTTCTCGAACGCGACACCCGCATCCGGCATCTGATTCTCCCTTTCGGGCACGACCCCGATTCGTATCTGCGGGCTTTTGGAAAAGACGCTCTCAAGGAAGCCGTCGCGGGCTCCCGTTCGCTCATCGAATCGCTGGCTGCCAGCGTCGTTGCGGCGGGCCAGGTGCCAGAAGCGCGGGCGGCCCGAATCCGCGAAACGGCTGATGTCCTCCGCAGAACTTCAAACGCCGTGCTGCGTTATGAACTATTGAATGGACTCGCCAAGGCTCTCAGTATTCCGTTGCGTCTCCTTGACGCCTCGGCACTGGCAAAGCCAGGCACGGCCATGGGAAAAGGGCCAGAGCCTGTGCTGGATGCAAAAGTGCCAGAGTCTGAAGAGACTGTCCTGCGCGCCCTTCTCTTGTCCTGGCCAGAAGGCGCAGCTCTGGTCAAAGGTATCCCCCTGGATTTGTTCTCGCATCCCGTGGCTCGGGAGGTTTTCGCATCCATGAAGAACCTCGACGAGGGGGGGCCCCCCCTTGATTTTTCCGAGTGGACGACACATCTTGGGAAAGCAGCCGAACGCTTGACGTTGCGGCTGGTTCTCTCGACTCCCGAAGGCCACACGCCAAGGGAACGGGAGCTAGATCTCGGTCGGCTCCATAAGTCGTTGGTGAGTTTGAAGATACGAAGCCTCGAACAAAAGGGGAAGGAGTTGCAGGCGGAGATTCAAGCTCTCGGACCCCCGGGTCTCCCGGGTGACACGGTCAGGACCCGTGGTCTGGAGTTGCTCGAAGAAAAACAAAGGCTCTCAGAGGAAATTCGTGTCTTGAAGCAAGAATTACGCCGGCCTTCGGCGTGTGACTGATGGGGGAAGGGTTAGTGACGGTTGAAGAGCGGTATCCAGAATTGAGGCCGATGATCGTGGTAGGCAAGGAGCGGGGATACCTGCTGTACGAAGAGGTTTCCCAGGCCTTGCCAGAAGATGTGCAGACAGTCCCGGAAGAACTGGACGAGATCATTGTCCGCCTGAGCGACCTGGGTATCGAGGTCGTGGATGTTCCGGACAAGTTCGCGCGTAAGTCCGAGGGAGTCACGGTGGTCGAGACTCTCTTGCCCGATCTCGGGAATGTGGAGAAGACCAACGATCCGGTGAGGATGTATCTGCGCGAAATGGGGACGGTCAAGCTTCTCGACCGGGATGGCGAGGTCGAGATTGCCCGGCGCATCGAACGCGGAGAGGCCAAGATTTATCAAGCCCTTTCCACGAACAGGGTCATCCTGGCCGAGATCCTCAAGATCGTCGAGGCGGCAAAGAAAGACAAGAACGTCGCGCGTGACTTTCTCGAGTTTGCCGCCGTGGCTCTCGAGGACAGCGAGGACGTGGACCCGAAAACGGCGAAGAAGATCGAGGACATCCTCGGCCACTTCAAGAAGATCGCTAAGCTGGATGCCGAACTGAGGAAGCACCACGAGAAAAAGAGGGCGGCCCGGCAGAAGGCCCCAGCGCGCGCCAAGGCAGTAAAACCCGCGAACACCGTGGACCAGGCCATCGACCGGCGGATCTCGGAGATCGCACGCCTCATTCATGCAATCGATTTCACCCCGGCCACGCTGATGCGCATGGTCAATATTCTCAAGGACATCGACCGGCAGTTTGCGATGCCCGAAGCCACTATCCGCAAGGACAACGAGGCCCTCAAGAAGGAAAAAAACGAGGTCCGGAAAGACTTCTACAAGCGGCGTGTTGCCAAGTACAAGGAAACGCTCAAGGAACTGGAGGAGAAGTACGGGGTCACGCACGAGGACATCAAAAGGACCCTGCGCCAGATTCGCGAAGGAGAAGAAGAGGCGGATCAGGCCAAGCAAGAGTTGATCGTCGCCAACTTGCGCCTCGTGGTTTCCATCGCCAAGAAATACACCAACCGGGGTCTGCAGTTCCTGGATCTCATTCAGGAGGGCAACATCGGTCTGATGAAGGCGGTGGAGAAGTTCGAGTACCGCCGCGGGTACAAATTCTCCACGTACGCGACGTGGTGGATTCGCCAGGCCATCACCCGCGCGATCGCGGACCAGGCCAGGACGATCCGGATTCCTGTTCACATGATCGAAACGATCAACAAGCTAACCCGGACACAGAGAGCGCTCGTTCAGGAACTCGGCCGCGAACCAACCGCCGAGGAGATCGCCAAGAAGATGGATATGCCGGCCTCCAAGGTGCGCAAGATCATGAAAATCGCGCAGGAGCCGATTTCTCTCGAGACGCCGATCGGTGAAGAGGAAGACAGCCATCTCGGGGATTTCATCGAGGACCGGCAGGTCGTCTCGCCGATCGACGCCGTGATCCTGGCCAATCTGAAGGATCAAACCCGCCGCACGCTCAAAACCCTCACTCCACGGGAGGAGCAGGTTCTGAGGATGCGGTTTGGTGTCGGGGATGGCTCCGAACACACGCTCGAGGAAGTCGGAAAGAGTTTCAACGTCACTCGTGAGCGTATTCGGCAGATCGAATCCAAGGCCCTGCGTAAGCTGCGCCATCCCTCCCGGGCAAAAAAACTTCGTCCCTTCGTGGACGTGAATATCTAACGGATTTCTGAGAGCCCGAAAAAGGAAAAACCGGGGAGCGTGAAGCTCCCCGGTCCCTTTTTTACCGTGGTTCTTCTGTTTTCAGGGTTGTTCGGGCATTCCCCACGCCGCCCACTCTTCACGAGAGGGGCCGGCGACGCCAGGAACCCGCAGCCCGGCCTGGCGCATGAGAATGGTCAACTGGCCACGGTGGTGAACCTCGTGAACCATCAGGATGAAAAGGACCCGTGAACGGGACCACTTCTCCCCGTAAATCGGAATCTCTTCCGCCAGGTTCGCATCTTTCCACCCGTTTGTGATGGTCTCGCGGCAGAGTCCCGCCGCTTTCTCGTAGCCGGCAACTATCTCGGCCGCGGTCACGGGAACCTCCGCCTTGGCCAGAGACCCGTCGATCTCTAGTCCAGCGTGCTCGGGCATCTCAACCAGCGATCCCACGATGTGCCACGCGATGCGCCCGAGAGTCCGGCCGCCGGGCGCCACGGTCTGGGCGAGTGAGCCGTCCGTGAGTTCCCGGAAGACCTTCAGAGTGTTTTCGGCCTGCTCCCGGAAGTCCTTTTCGAATTCAGCGACGGAGCCGTACATCTTTCCTCCCCTTACTTCAGAGAAGCCATGTCGATGACAAAGCGGTATTTCACGTCGCTCTTGATCATTCGTTCGTAGGCTTCGTTGATCTTCTGCATCGGGATCATCTCGATCTCGGAGACGACGCCATGGGCGCCACAGAAGTCGAGCATCTCCTGAGTCTCCTTGATGCCGCCAATGAGAGACCCGGCCAGGCTCCGGCGTTTGAAGATCAGATTGAAGATGCTGGGGGACGGGTGCGGGTGCTCGGGAGCCCCAACCATGCACATCGTGCCGTCGCGCTTGAGCGTGTTGAGGTAAAGGTCCAAGTTGTGGGGCATGCTGACCGTGTTGAGGACGAAGTCCAGGCTATTGGCATGTTTCAAAACTTCATTTGGGTCCCGCGTAATGGCAACCTCATCCGCTCCGAGTTTCTGTGCGTCCGCGATCTTGCCGGGGGACGTCGTGAACATGACAACGTGGGCTCCCATGGCGTGCGCGAGCTTGACGCCCATGTGTCCGAGCCCTCCAAGCCCCACGACGCCGACTTTCTTTCCCTTTTCGACGCCCCAGTGGCGCAGGGGAGAATAAGTCGTGATTCCGGCGCAGAGAAGCGGAGCGGCTGCGGCGAGGTCGAGGTTTGAGGGGACCTTGAGGACGAAGTCCTTGTCCACCACGATCCGCGTGGAGTACCCGCCGTAGGTCATCTTCCCGGTGTGCTCGTCCGGGCTGTTATAGGTAAAAATCGACCCTTTCTGACAGTACTGTTCCAGACCCTCCGTGCAGTCCGGGCAAGTCCTGCAGGAATCCACCATGCAGCCAACGGCGGCGAGATCTCCCGCGGCAAAAGCAGTGACCTCACTTCCCACGCGGAGGACGCGGCCGGCGATTTCATGTCCGGGAACAGTGGGGAACGTGGTTCCGTGCCACTCATTGCGGGCCGTGTGGAGATCGGAGTGGCAGACTCCGCAGTAGAGGATTTCGATTTCGACGTCGCGAGGGCCTGGTTCACGCCGCTCGAATTCGAAGGGTCCAAGTGGCGTTTTGGCGCTGAATGCAGCGTAACCGTGAGTCAGAGTCATGGGGTCTCCTTCATTTCCTTGACGGGTCAACTATATGCAGGAACGGGACCATGTCAAATTCGGCGCGGGGGATGATCCTGGGAACTCTGAACCGTATCTGTCAAAGCTTCAGGGGCGAACAGAGTGAAGGCCCAGCCCCGCGATATCTGGTAACCGTCTCTCCGAGCCCGTGGACAGGGACCCTTCGCCAAAACGCCAGCGGTTTCGGGTAAGCCACCCGTCGATGAAGGATCGGCTTCCCACGATGACTCCCTCGGAGAGGTACCGGATCCGCTTCCGGAGGGAGGCCCCGGACGAAATCTCGCCTTTTTGGCCTTCTACCTCGGCCACTTCGTCTCTTGTAAAGCCCTGCCGAACCGACGTTTCCTCGCCTGTCGCGTAGAGAAGACGCCGGTACTCAGCCTGTACGATCCGCCACGATTCGGGTTTGCGAGGCATCAAGGACCGAATCCCTTCCCGGGCGGGCTCTCCACCTCCCACCGCTTCTGCATATCCGCAGAACCTGTACTCAGCCGGGTCGCTCGTTAGGCCCGCCCGGATCGGGTTCAAGTCGATGTAGAGCGCCATGGTCATGAGGGTGGTCTCTTCTCCCTCGACGATGACGCTTCTGAAGCGTTCTTCCCAGAGGGTGCCCGATCGCTGGTTATTCCGGTTGTAGTAGCTACTGAAGCGCTGTTTGAGCGACTTCATGAAGTTTGAGAGGCTAAACATCCGGCGCGTGAAGGAAGCGAGCCGGGAACGGGCGAGATCCAGAAGACCCGCATCCCGGAAGGTGTCAAGTTCGCGGCGTAGACCGATAACGAGCTTCGCCGGGTAGAGAGCGGCGATGCGGGAAAGAACCTCCTCCTCAGTGAATTCCCGAGGTTCGGGAACCTCCACCAGGATGTGGAAATGGTTCGACATGATGCAGTAGGTAAGGACCTTGAGGCTATAGAAGGTCTCACACTGGCGGAGGATCTTGCGGAACGTCTCTTTTTCCGGCTCGCCCATGATGAATCTGCGGTCGACGACCCTGGAGATGCAATGGAAGAACCCGGTCTGAGACCCCTCAACCGGAAAGGCTCGCGCCGTTCGCATGGACAGAGTTTACCAAGACTTTGTCTGTCCCTGTCGCTCCTGTCGCTCTGTCCCTAATACCAAGACTTTGTCTGTCCCTATCGCTCCTGTCGCTCTGTCCCTAAAAAATCCAGCCCCTGAAAATGTGGGTATAGGCGAGTGCCTAGAAGGCGAGATTCGGGTGCTGTTTGTGAAACCCCGTGGCTTCCTGGTAGGCGCGGGCCACCGTCATCACCGCGGCTTCGCCGAAGAGACGCCCCATGAACGTGATGCTCGTTGGCGTTCCGTTCGACCGGAACCCATTCGGCACGACGACGGCCGGGTGACCGGTGAGGTTTGTGAGCAGGAGGTGATCGCCCCCGTAAGTGGGGACAACATAAGCGTCCACGCTGGCAACGCACTCCTCCATTTGCTGCATCAGAAGGGTGCGGAGCCGCATGGCCCGGAGGTAGGTCACGGCGGGGATCAAGTTCCCTTGCCTGAAGACGTTGGGCCAGGAATCCGCGGTTTGCCGCACGAGTTCGCCGAGGCGTGATGAGCGCGTCAGGCCGTCAAAGCAGGCCGCCGCCTCGGCCGTCAGGATCTGAGAGAGCGCGGAGACGGGCAAACTGGAAGGAAGCGAGATTTCGACGAGTCGGATGCCCAGTGACCGCAAGACCGAGAGCGTTTCGGCATCGTTTCTGGCCCACTCGGCGGCGAACTTCCTCTCTTCCTCGGTTTTTGCCCCCTTGGCTCGGTCTTCCTCGAAGAGAGTTCTAACGAAACCGGCCCGGAGTTCCTTCAGCGGTCTGGAATGCGGCCACGCGAAGGGCGCCCCGCTGGCCCACGAGTCAAGAGGATCGCTTCCGTGAATGGCGTCAAGGACGAGTGCACAGTCGTCAACTGTTCGGGCCATCGGACCTACCTTGTCCATGCTCCACGCAAGGGCCATGACGCCGTGCCTGCTGACGCGCCCGAATGTAGGACGCAGTCCGGTCACCCCGCAGCGAGTCGAGGGGGAGACGATGCTGCCCAGAGTCTCGGTACCGAGGGCGAATCCGAAGAGACCAGCGGCGAGGCCGGATGCCGAGCCCGCAGAGGACCCGCTCGACCCCTGATCGGTCTTCCATGGGTTCTTCGTCGTCCCGCCAAACCAGACGTCGCCCCATGCAAGTTCGCCCACCGAGGTCTTTGCGACCAGAACGGCGCCCGCTTTTTCCAGTCTATCGACAACCGTGGCTTTTTCGGGGCGTACCTGGTCCTTGTAGGGGACCGAACCCCATGTCGTCTTGTAGCCGGGAACAGCGATGAGGTCCTTTGCGCCCCATGGAATGCCGTGGAGGACCCCTCTGACCTTTCCTGCCGCCCGTTCCTTGTCAGCCTGCGCGGCCTGTTGAAGAGCCAGTTCTTCCGTCTCTGTAATGACGCACTTCAAGATGGGGTTCAGCCGGGAGATGCGGTTCAGAGAGAGCTTCGTCAACTCGACCGAAGAGATCTTCCTCGCAGCCAAGAGGGCCGCCAACTTCCTCACCGGAAGGAAAGCCAGGTCGTCATCGGACGATGGCCGGGTGATGTCCGTGACTGCGGGTTCCTTCCCCGGGGACACCGCTTTTGCCGGGGGTACCCCAAGCGGACGGACGACGAAAGCGGGCGGAACGGAGTTGTCGAGCACAACGGCTCGCAGGGCCGCGGAATCGGCGAACGCCTCGTTGATGTCATTCAGCATCAACTCCCGCTCGGAATCGGTAAACGAGAGGCCAGAGATCCACTCCGCCTCCTTGATCATCGCGGGGGTGACCGAGGCGGTACTCTGCGCGAGGGCAGAAAGGGCCCGGCCGAAGACGGCCGAGCCCGAGAGTGCCGCCGCGATCTTCACGAACCGGCGGCGCCCGGAGGGGGGATCTGTCTCAAGGAGTGACATCAAGCAGGTCTCAAGGTGCGGGCCTGATGGGAGTTGTGATCTTGGGGGCCGGAGTGGGACTGGGGGACGGCGAAGGAGAAGGCGCGGGAGACGGAGCAGCGGCCGGGGCCTGTTCTGGTTTCTCCGTGCTGAGCTTGCGGTACTTGATGGAATCGCCCTTCTCCTGGGCGATCCGGCGCCGCCACGATTCCGGGTAGTTCGGGTGGGTCACTTCTCCCTTTTCGTCCCTGACGTTCCCGTCCATGTACTTCCAGAGCAGGAATTCGCCGAGTTTCTTCCAGCGCGCGACGGTCATTTCTCCCTGCTTCACGCTGTATTGAGTGAGGAAGTCGCGAGCGGCGGTCGGTCCAGTTTCGTAGAGCTTCATGGCCGTCTTCTCGATTTCCGCTTGCTCGGAGAAGAAGCGGGATTCCAGTTCGTTCTGGACCTTCTGAACATCGACGATCATGTCGCTGTAGCGGCTGTAGGTCCAGTTGGCGACAAAGCTGAAGACCCAGAACGCCGAATCCCACGAGAACTTGTTGAAGTCAGCGGTGCCGACGGCGAACGGCTTCGGAATTTCCTTGATTCCGCAGTACATCGGGACATAAACGGTGCTGTAGGTGTCATCCACGCCAAACCAAAGAACCCCGCCAATGGGGCTGGGCAGCCAGGAGCGCATCTGGGCGACAAAAGAAAAGCCTGTTTGCTGCGTGGAAATGGCTCTTTCGTGGATGTACTTCTGTCCGTCGACTTCCCATGACATCGGGCGCCAGCGGTAGGGGAGCGCGAAGGGGCCCGCGCCGACATCTTTTGTCATGTCGAATTCGGTTCCCTCGAAGTGATCGCGCATCAGGGACATGACATCCCGCACGGAGAGTTTTTGGTCGGGCTTGATGAAAAGCGGTAGAGGCTCCGCGCCCTTCACGCCGTTGATGAAGTCAAAGTTGATGTTCTTTAAAGGGGCCGCGCGGCGGAACACGTTGCACACGCGAGCTTCGCACGCGCGCAGCGTGGACCATTCCGCCGGGGCGTACGTGTCCGCGAAACTAAACTCTTCGTCCTTGCCGGTGAACCAGCCCTTCTCGCGGGCAAACGAAATCACGTCCTTGGAATAAACCGTGTCCTGGGGGTCGTTGAGGGGGAACTGGCGGATGCGGGCCTGGTTTGCGTGGGCCGAAATCGTCCCCTCCGGGAGCTTGCGGGCCACCCACACGGCGCCTTTCTGCTTTTCGCCCTTTCCAATGATCTCCAGAATCCAGACTTCGTTGGGATCCGCGATGGAAATCGATTCGCCCGTGCTCGCGTAGCCGTACTCGGCGACGAGATCGGTCATGACCTTGAGGGCCTCCCTCGCTGTCTTAGACCGCTCGAGGGCGATGTACATGAGGCTGCCGTAATCCACGATCCCGGCCGGCCCCTTCAACTCCTTGCGCCCGGTGAACGTCGTCTCGCCAATGCTCACCTGATGCTCGTTCATGTTACCCACGACCGAGTACGTCACGGGCGCCTGCTTGATGCGGCCCAGGAACTTCCCTGAATCCCATTCGATGATGTCGCGCGTGCTGCCCGCGGGGTGGATCCCCGGAGGCGTGTAGTACAGCTCGCCGTAAATGTCGTGCGAGTCCGCCGCGTAGGTGATCATCGTGGAGCCGTCCGCCGAGGCTCCCTTGGTGACGAGAATGTTCGTGCAAGCCTGGGCCGCGGGAGCCCCGGCAAGCCAGAACGCGAGCGTGAGAAAAATGAGTGTTTTTGTTTTCGTCATGGATCTTCGGTCCTTCCCGTGATGCGTTGTCCCCCGTTGAGACGGGCTTAGGATAAGTCCTCTCGGCTATTATCCGGGGCTCGATGGAGCCGCAGGCCCCGCCAAGAAGGATACGGGCGCGGTTTTGATTGGTTAAGGACGTTCATGAGTATCGCGAATCTGCCGAAGCATTTTGATTCCAGGGAAGCTGAAGAACGCTGGGTTGCCCGCTGGGAAGAGCTGAAGACGCACGACGGCCCGGAAGTGCCGGAGCCCGGCCGGCTTTTTGTCATCGATACACCCCCGCCCACGGTCTCCGGGTCTCTGCACATTGGCCACGTGTTCAGCTACACGCACACCGATCTCCTGGCGCGGTTTCACAGAATGCGGGGAAAAGAAGTGTTCTACCCGATGGGTTGGGATGACAACGGGCTCCCCACCGAGCGGCGTGTGCAGAACTACTACCATGTCCGCTGCGATCCGCACCTGCACTTCGACCCGGAACTGAGCGCGGAAGAGCTTCAGAAAAGCGATGTCAAAAAGCCGCCCAAAAAGATCTCCCGGCCCAATTTCATTGACCTTTGCCTGAAGCTGACGGGCGAGGACGAGAAGGCCTTCAAGGCTCTCTGGAAACGGGTGGGCCTCTCTGTCGACTGGTCCTGCGAGTACTCGACCATCGACAGCGCGAGCCGCGCGGCGGCGCAGAGGAGCTTCCTCGACCTCTACCAGAAAGGGCACATTTACAGCCTCGACGAGCCGACCATGTGGGATGTCGATTTCCAGACGGCCGTGGCCCAGGCGGAAGTCGAGGACCGCCCCATGGCCGGCAAATTCCACAACATCCGGTTCGGCGTGGAGGGATCGGATGAATCGTTTGTCATTGCGACGACCCGGCCGGAACTTCTGCCCGCCTGTGTGGCGGTGACCGCGCACCCCGATGACGAGCGCTACAAGAAGATCTTCGGGAAGAGGGCGGTGACGCCCCTCTTCCGCGTCCCGGTTCCCATATTCCCGAGTGAACTCGCCGATCCCGCCAAGGGAACTGGCATCCTCATGGTCTGCACTTTTGGAGACTACACGGACGTGAAATGGTGGCGGGAAAAGGCGTTGCCTCTACGGCAAGTGCTCGGCCGCGACGGACGCTTTTTGCACGTCACCTTCGGCGAGCCTGGCTGGGAGTCGCTCGATTCAGAGAGTGCAAACCACTTCTACTCGCACCTGGCCGGGAGAAACATCAAGGAAGGCCGCGAAACCGTTGTCAGGTTCCTGCGGGAGCCAGGCAGCGCGGCTTCTGGAAACGAGCCGCCGCTCACCGAAGAGCCAAAGCCGGTCGAGCACGCCGTGAAGTTTTTCGAGAAGGGCGAACGGCCTCTCGAGTTCATTCCGAGCCGTCAGTGGTTCGTGCGCCTCCTCGACAAGAAATCGCGGCTGGTGGAGTTCGGCGACAGGATCCAGTGGCATCCAGACTTCATGCGGAAGAGGTATCAGGTCTGGACGGAAAACCTGGCGTTTGACTGGGCGATCAGCCGGCAACGCTACTTCGGTGTTCCCTTTCCAGTCTGGTATCACGTTAACGCGGATGGCAGCATCGATTACGCACGGCCCATCCTGGCTCCAGAGGAATCGCTACCGGTTGATCCCTCCAATACTCCTCCTCCGGGATTCGACGAAGCACAGCGCGGCCAGCCTCTCGGTTTTTCCGCCGAGGACGATGTGTTCGACACCTGGTTCACCAGCTCGCTCACGCCACAGATTGCAGCCGGCTGGGGAAAAGAGGGTGAGCACTTTTCGAAACTCTTCCCGATGGATCTGCGTCCGCAAAGCCACGAGATCATCAGGACGTGGGCGTTCTACACGATCGCCAAGGCGATGCTTCACCACAATTGCGTGCCCTGGAAAAACGTGGCGATCTCGGGTTGGATTCTCGACCCTGACCGCAAGAAAATGTCCAAGAGCCGCGGCAACGTCGTCACCCCCATGCACCTTCTCGACGAGTATGGCTCGGATGCGGTCAGGTACTGGTCGGCCAATGCGCGGCTGGGTTCGGACACCGCTTTCGATCTGAACGTTCTGAAGGTGGGAAAGCGGCTCGTCACAAAGCTCTTCAATGCTTCCAAGTTCGTGTTGACCCAGACGGGCTCACCCGGTCCCGTGACGTGTGAAATGGACAGGATCTTCCTGGCCCGTCTGCATCAGCTCGTCGTGAAGGCGACTCAGGCATTCGAGGACTACGAGCACGAGACCGCACTCGCCGAGACCGAACAGTTTTTCTGGAGGGATTTCACCGACTCGTTCATCGAGATCGCCAGGCAGCGCGCGCGTGGGGCGAGGGGCGAGGAGGAGCAGGGGTCCGCGCTGACCGCGCTTCACACCGGCATTTCGGTGCTTCTGCGCCTCTTTGCGCCGTTCCTCCCCTTCATTACAGAAGAGGTCTGGTCGTGGTCGCTCGCCGGTGAGACCGGACATGCCAGCATCCACAAAGCTCCGTGGCCATCCGATGCCGACTTTCTTGGAGTCGATCTTTCCGCCGATGTCGCTCTTTACGGCGTGGCCGTCGAGGGATTGACACTGGTGAATCAGGCGCGTGCCGAAGCCAAGGTCTCCACGGCGCGCGAGATTCTGGAACTCGAGTTCACGGCGGCTCCGGCGCGGGCACACCAGCTTGTAAAAGTGGTTGGCGACGTGGCCATGGCAGCCCGCGCTCATCAATTCACCGTGAAGGAAGATTCTTCGTACGAGGCGGGAGACATGAAAATCACCGCCATCCGCTTTGTCACCGATAACGAAGCGGCCGGGAAGCCCTGAGGAGGCGCCAGATGAAAGCCATCCACGTTCAGAAGCCCGGGGGTCCAGAAGTCTTGGAATACAGAGAAATTCCGGTTCCAGAGCCAGGAACTGGTGAGGTCCGAATCCAGGTGGAGGCGGCAGGACTGAACTTCATCGAGATCTACCAGAGGTCCGGTGCTTACAAGGTTCCCATGCCCATGACCCTCGGCATGGAAGGCGCCGGGCGCGTGGATGCGCTCGGAGCTGGAGTCGAGAGTCTGGCCGTTGGTGACCGCGTGGCATCGTTCAACCTGGCGGGCTCCTATGCACAGTTCGCGCTGGCCAGGGCGGAGCGGCTGGTCCGAATTCCTGACGGAGTAAGGACAGAAGAAGCGGCGGCCGTGATGCTCCAGGGGATGACGGCTCATTACCTTGCAAAGTCGACATACCCCTTGAAGAAGGGGGATACGTGTCTCGTTCACGCGGCCGCCGGCGGTGTCGGGCTCCTGCTCTGTCAGATCGCCAAGGCGTGCGGCGCACGCGTGATCGGGACGGTCTCCACAAAGGACAAGGCCCGACTCGCCAGGCAAGCGGGCGCGGATGAGGTGATTCTCTATACCGAGACAGATTTTGTTTCAGAGACCCTCAGCCTGACGGATCGTAAGGGTGTGGATGTGGTCTACGACTCGGTGGGGAAGACGACGTTCGAGAAGGGGTTCGAGGTGCTCGCGCCCCGGGGAATGATGGTGCTTTACGGGCAGTCAAGTGGAGCGGTTGGGCCTTTTGATCCACAGATCCTCAACCAGAGAGGTTCCGTGTTTCTCACGCGGCCCACGCTTTTTCATTACACGGCATCGCGAGAGGAACTGGCTGAGCGGGCTGAAGCTGTCCTGGGGTGGGTTCGGTCGGGGAACCTCAAGGTCACGATCGGGGAGAAGTTCCCGCTCGAGAGGGCAGCGGACGCACACCGGGCCCTCGAGGGGCGCAGGACGGTTGGAAAGGTGTTGTTGATTCCGTAAGAGAGGGCTCGCCGTGCCCACCTGGGAGCGCGGGCGTCTCGCCCGCCCCCGGGTGGCATTGGTTCCTGCCAAAAGGCTCATTGGAGCCCGGCGAAGTCCTATCCCGCCTATCCCCGGGTGCCCGCCACAAACTGGAGTGCTTGATCGGCGGGGAGTGGTTTGGAGAACAGAAATCCCTGGGCGTGATCGCACGCCGTTCCCTCCAGCCACTCGGCCTGTTCGACCGTCTCGACTCCCTCCGCGGTGACCTTCATGCCGAGGTTTTTCGCAAGACCAACGATTGTCCGCGCGATCTGGCCTTTACGTTCATCCCGGTCGGCATTCGTGATGAAACTGCGGTCGATTTTGAGTTCCTGGATGGGATACCGGAGGAGGTACCCCAGCGAGGCGTAACCCGTTCCAAAATCGTCGAGAACGAGCGCGGGGCCGAGGTCGCGGACTTGCTGAAGGGCATCCGAGATGGCCTCTCCTCCATCCAGCAGGGCGCTTTCGGTGATCTCGAAGTTGAGGTTGGACGGGTCCACGCCCGAGGCGTGCAACGCCGTCCGGATGCTCTCGAGAAAGCCTGGTTGAGGAATCTGCCTTGGCGACAGGTTGATGTTCATCTTGAGCGTTTTCCTTCCGGGAAGGGCCGAGGAAAAGCGCTTGAGCTGCCGGCAAGCCTCGAGGGCGACCCACTGCCCGATCGGGATGATGAGCCCGGTCTCTTCCGCGATCGGAACGAACTGAGACGGCGGGATGAGTCCCTTTTCGGGGTGCATCCAGCGCACGAGCGCCTCGAACCCCCGGATTCCGCGGCTCGAGAGGGAGACGATCGGCTGGAAGTGCAGGCGCAATTCATTACGCTCGATGGCACGCCTCAGAGCGTTCTCGAGATCCAGCACGTTCACGGCCTGCCGGTGCATTTCGCTATCGAAGATGGCGTAGGAATCCCGGCCGGACTCCTTTGCCCGGAACATGGCGGTGTCGGCATCGCGAAGAATCTCTTCCGGGGTCAGGTAGTGGGGGCCGCCGAGGACGATGCCCATGCTCGCCGTGATGTTGATGGGCCGGTCCGACAGGACAACGGGTTCCAGAAGGCTGCGGCGGATACGTTCCGCCAGGCGCAACGCCTCACTGTCCTCATCCAGGGAATCGATGAGGATGGCGAACTCGTCGCCGCCGAGTCTTGCTATGGTGGCTTGTGGTCTGACGCAGACGCGCAGGCGGCGGGAGAATTCCACGATGAGTCTGTCGCCGCAGGCGTGCCCCAGGCCGTCGTTGATGTTCTTGAAACGGTCGATATCGACGATCAGGACGGCGAATTTCTGCCGGTCACCGTGCCGTGTCCGCGCCAGGCAAACCTGAAGCCGGTCGAGGAAAAGGGACCGGTTGGGGAAACCGGTTAGCCGGTCGTAGAACGCATTGCGAAAGAGTTCCTCTTCCGTTGCCTTCCGTCGCGTGACATCGCGGATCGTGCCGGCTGCTCTTACGGGCTCGCCAGCCGCGGTTCGCTTGACGATCTTCCCTCCCAGCTGGACCCACGCCACGCCTTCATCCGCCCGCTTGATGCGAAACTCCGTTTCAAAAGAGTCGCCGCCGGTTCTGGCATAGGTGCCAAACACCTCTCGCACCTTCCCGGCGTCCTCGGGATGCACGAGAGCCAGCCACTCCTCGACGGTTCCTGGACTCTGCTCGAGCGGGAGGCCGGCCAGTTCGCGTGTCCGGTCGCTCACCACGACTCTGCCCGTCTGCAGGTTCCAGTCCCAGTAACCGAGGTTGGCCCCCCGAAACGCCAATTCCAGGCGTGTTTCGCTCTCCTGGAGGGCGCGCTCCGCATTCTCCTTTTCGATGGCAATCGAAGCGATACTGGTCGCCCTTTCGACAAGGAGAAGATCGAACGGGTCGGGTTTCTGCGGGAACATGTAATAGATGGCGAACGTGCCAAGGATTTTGTCGTCCTTGGAGCGAATGGGCGTCGCCCAGCAGGCCCGGAGCCCAAAAGAAAGAGCGGTGTCTCTGAGTTCTTTCCAGACTGGATCCGTCCCTATGTTATCCACGATGACCCGCTGCCGTGTGAAGGCAGCCGCGCCGCACGAACCAGAGTCTGGTCCGATCTTCGTGCCGTGGACCGTGTTGTTATAGGCCTGCGGCAAGCTCGGAGCCGCCGCGTGCATCAGCCGGTCGCCTTTCAAGAGAAGAACCGAACAGAGGGCCTGCGGCTGCTGGTCTTCGATGGTCAGGCAGAGATCGCCCAAGAAATCATAGAGCGGCTGCCCCTGGGCAATGGAAGCGAGCAGGCGCTTTTCGGCCTCGAGCAGCCGGTCGGCGCGTTTGCGGCCCGTGATGTCACGGATCACGGCGAGGAGTCTGGCGGTGCCTCCGGACTGGACGCGGTTCAGAGAAACCTCGCCCTCGCGAAGCTCTCCCTTTGGGGTCAAGACCGCCCACTCGAAGTTCTGAGCTTGTCCCGCTTCGCACCGGCGCAGCCTTTCCTCGCTCATGCCCGCCACGGAGAGGTCTCCCGAGATTCCGGGAAGGTGAGCGGAGAGAGCTGCCGGAACGAGACCGGTCAAATCCTCGCGTTTCCTCGCAAAAAAAGACGTGGCCTGCGAGTTGCAATCGATGATCTTCCCATCCTGGAGCACGACGATTGCGTCGGAAGCAGATTGGAAGAGGGTCTGGTACGTCCCCTCGTCCTCCTTCCGCGCGTTCTCGTTCGGGGTGCCCTTGCGAGCCTCCTCAATGGTGAGGAGAAGCCATGATGGGCCATCGATTCCCGTCAGGGGTTTTAACGTGTAGCAAAAGGACCCTGCCCGTTTTACGAAGCTGGGCTGGTGTTCCAGTTTGAAGGTGACGGTCTCTCCCGAAAGAGCCTGTTTGATCGCTGATGCCAGGGGCCGGTTCAACGGGTCTTTCAGCAGGTTGAACCCAAGCACCGCCTGGCGCGAGGCCCCGGTGACCGTCAATGCCGCGAGGTTACAGTTCGAGATCTCGCCGTCGGTATTGACGACCATCAAACCAACCGGCGCCTGCTCGAACACGTCGCCGAGCAGTTGGGGGCCGTTCATGAGAGCCGGGTCTCGATCTACCGGCACGGGGAACCTCTCTCTGCTCTTCCCTCTCGGGTCGAATCCGTCTGATTATCTCAGAGCAAGGGAACGGTGCCGTCAGGTTCCGGGACAAAGCCAGTTTTTATCTCGGGAAGAAGGTCCGCTCTCCCACGCAAGGATCTGCAGCCTCAGTGACGTAATGCTCGCTGATGTCTTGCTAGACGATCCGGGGCGTCACCGTGAGCGACCGGCCTTCCCCCTTGACCGCTTTTGAGACGATGCAGTATTTCTCCGCAAGGGTGAAGGTTTTTTCCACGTCTTCCTGGCGTGTTTCCCAGATGGCCCGGGGGACTTCGGGGCTCAAGTCGATGCGCGTGACCTTGTATCCGCCGCTTGGATCCTTCTCGACCACGCACGTCCCCTCCATCCTGGGCTCCGTTATGGGAACGCGGAGCTTGTGGAGGAAGATGGCCCACGTTTGCACAAAGCAGGCTTCGAGAGCCGAGAGGAGCAGTTCTTCTGGGTTGACGAGTCCAAGCTTTCCGCCCAGGGACGGGGCTCCCGCGAAACGGGTCCCAAAAGTGCGGTCTGCTGTTTCGAGTTCCCCCTCTTTCTCTTCGGGATTCCAGGTTGCCGAGACGGAAAAGAGATGTTCGTCGCTCATGTTTGCTCCTCTTCACGAAACCCGGACGGCCAGCAGGCGGGGCTCCGTGAATTCCTCCATCGCGTAGGCGGGGCCCTCCCGGCCGGTACCAGAGTTCTTGACGCCGCCGTAGGGCATCTTGTCCACGCGCCACGTGGGCACGTCATTGACGATCACTCCGCCCACTTCCAATGTCTGGAATGCCTTTTCCACGAGCCCGAGATCGCGCGTGAAGACGCCCGCCTGCAAGCCGTACTCTGACTCGTTTATCCGGGTGAGGGCCTCGTCAAACGCCCCGTACGAATTGAGAGTGAAGAGCGGGGCAAAGGCCTCTGCCTTTTCCACGAGCATGCCGGGCTGCGTTGATTCCAGGATCGAGGGTTCCACGATGGAGGCCTGCCGTCCTCCTCCGGTGAGAAGACGGGCTCCTGCATCCACGGCCTCCTGGATCCACGTTGTGGCCCTGACGGCTTCCTGTTCCGAGATCATCGGGCCGATACTGGTGTTTTCATCCGCCGGGTCGCCCATGACCAGTGAACGGGCCGCGGCCATGGCCTTTTCCCGAAATTCGGTCATGCGCGACTCGTGAACGAGGACACGCTGAACCGAGATGCAGACCTGGCCAGAGTAGGCGAAGGCGCCGGTGACAACACGGCTTGCTGCGTCATCGATGGCGGCGTCCGAGTGGACGATGACGCCCGCATTACCGCCGAGTTCCAGGGCAACTCGTTTTTTTGTGGCGAGTGACTTGAGGTGCCAGCCGACCACAGCTGACCCCGTGAACGAGAGCACAGGGAGCCTCGGATCGGTCACGAGCTGCTCGGCCGCGTTTCCCTCAACAAAGACCACCCTGTAAGCCTCTTCGGGCCACCCGGCTTCCTTGACGATATTGGCGAGCGCGAAGGCCGAAAGCGGCGTCTTCGAGGCCGGTTTTTGCAAGATGGGGGCACCCACGGCCATCGCGGGGGCTACCTTGTGCGCAGTCAGATTGAGGGGGAAGTTGAACGGAGTGATGGCCAATACGGGACCGAGAGGAAAGCGCCGGACGATGCCCCAGCGTCCCACGGACCCGGCATTAGCGTCCAGAGAGAGGGCTTTCCCCTCGAAACTTTCCGCGGCTGCGGCAGCCACGCGGAAGGTGGCCGCGGCCCGTTCCACTTCGGCCCGGGCGAGCCGGACCGGCTTTCCGGCCTCGGCGCAGATGATGCGCGCAAGCTGTTCCTGCCGTTCCCCAATCAGGCTGGCCACCCGATGGAGAATCTCGATCCGCCTGTAGAGAGGAATCGAGCGTGTCACGGAAAACGCCCGGCAGACCGTCTCCATTTGATTTTCGAGGCCTTCGGGGGGCGAGACGGTGAGCCTTCCGGCTTCGCTGCCATCGTAGGGATTCCGGATGACGCGCTCACCGTTCATACCGGCAGCTCCTTGATGTCATCGGGATTAAACGCCCTCGGCGCGGTCCATCCCCTGGAAGAGAAGAAGGAGGAAACGCCGAGGCCAATCAATCCCGGCATGGGGGACCGGGCATGAAAGGCGTCGACGATGAGGCGGACTTCATCGCCAGCCGCGGCAGGCACGATGAGCCGCGAGGGAGCGATGAGCCCAACCGGCGCCTCTTCCCGGACGCGCTGCCACCCTTCCTCGAGGTTTCTCGAGTCCTCGGGGGAGAGAGGGGCCACGCCTGTCAGCGCGATCTGCCCGGAAATCAAGGCGAGAAGGAGGGGCAGATCGCGAAATGCGGGGATTGCCGTCTCGAATTGAAAGGTCGAAATGGGGACCCTGGGTCCCTTTCCGGGGACGTTCCCCATGAATCTGAAGGGGCGGCGGGCGTGTCCCGCATTGGCGATGAGTGACCAGATGAGAGCCGCTGGCCAGAGGGGCAGCGAAAAAAGGAAGAGAAGAATTCCCAGAACGCGGCTGAGGGCGCCGGGTGCGGGTGAGCCCTTACTCTCAGCGGGGAGTTGGTCCGTCAGCAAGGCCGTCTTCGCGGTCGCCACGTCAACGGTGAGGTTGCCAGAGACAACGCACCCTTCCAGATTCACGCCCTGGGGAATGACAGTCCTGGGGAGGACGGAAGTTTCGGTGAGGCGGGCGCCCGTGCAGACGAAAGCGTCTTCGGCCACGGTTGTTCCAGGCCCAAGGCGAGCCTTGGGGTCGACCATCGCGCGGTCAGAGACGGCCGGTTTCTCGCCGTGGTCGCGCTTGCGGTAGGCCGCCAGGGAGTCGAGGAGTTCCAACTCAGCCCCCAGGGGAACGGGTGTGTGGTCACTTGCAAGAACCCAGTCCGGATCGTGCGGATCACGCGGGAGGGTGAGCTTCTTGATCGTCGATGGCTGGATGCGCCAGAACCCGGCCGGGCGGCCGCCGGCCGTTGCCGCGGCGATGGGAGCCTTGACGTTGTGGAGCCGGGCAAGAAACTCACGGATGGCGTCCTCGGCGCCGATATCTGCTCGGAAGACGAGAGTGTCGCCGTCCAGGCGCTGCTCGAGCCTTCGGAGAACATCGGCGGGGGCCTCTGCCTCTTCTCGAACGACGTATTCGAGGGCGATTCCCCATCGTAAGCCTTTCCCAAAGCGCTTCTTGATTTCGTTCGCGCGGGGGCCAACGACGAGCAGGGCCGAACGGATCCCGTTGGACACGAGTTCCTGAATGAATTTCTCGAGGAGAAGAGTGGACTGCACTGGCAGGAGAGCGGGGACGGTCCGGTCTCCGAGAGGACCGAGAGAAGATCCGTCCCGGTCAGCGAAAAGAACAGTTGTCATGCCAGAGGCATTATGACCGAGGCGGCCGGTTCGGTGGAGCCACGAAGACCTTGATACGCACTGGCCGGCCCGCCCTCGCTTCAACATCCTGCGTCACATCCTGAGCCTTCGTCTCGAGGAGCTTCTCTACGCCGGCGGGCGGAGCGCTTGACCCCGGCGCGGCATTCTTGTCGAAAGCGAAGGCCCGGATCTTCGTGACGGTGATGTCGTCCTCAAAATGCTCCGTATCCCGTATGTCTCTCCACGTTTTTCCCGTTCTGAACAGCCGGAACGCGATGGCATCTGGGTCGGGAGCACGAAAGGCAAATTGCGCGGGGTGCAAGGGCAAGATGAGGGGGGCGATCTGATCGGCAGTCTCGCGCGCGAAGGTGCGGTGGCTCAGAAGATCCCGGCGAATGGCCTCTTTTGAATCCATGGCTGCGATGGCGAGCAGCCCGGAGATGTAGATGAACACCGCGAATTTGGCTGTTCGCGCCTTGAAGACACCGAAAGCCAGCAGGCAGAGTACGGTCGTGGCTCCGGCAATGGAAATCAGGACAGAGCCAGCAGAGAGCTTGACATGTTCCTTGCCGAAAAACGGGTCTCCCGGGCGAGACATGAGGTACGCCCCCAGGAGGATCACCCCGAGGCCGACAGCGATTGCGGTCATGCCTTCGGAGCGCCGTCTCCGGGCCGACTCCGCGGGGGCCATGAACGCGGCGGCGCCCAGGCCCGCGAATGCCGCAAGAGCTGGAATGACGGGAATGGACGAAAGCTGCATCCGGTCCGAGACAGCAAAGGGAATCAGGAATTCGAGGGCATAAGTGCCGTAGAGGACCCCGTGCGAGAGGCGCCGGGATCCCTCCGTGGCGCCAGAGAGAACTTCGGCTTCGGTGAGGGGCCGAAAGAGGAAGACGAATCCTACGCCAGCCAGGGGAAGGAACATGAAGAGAGCCCGAACCAGTTCCTTCAGATCAGCATTGAACGCGTTGGAGAGCCCCTCTGGCTGGTGCCAGACAGCTGGCATGCCAAAGGCGCTCGTGAGAGTGAGATGGAGGGCTTCCGGGCGAAAGACCGCGATGAGCACCAGGTGGCTGCCGCCAATGAGACCCATCGTGCCAAGGAAGATCGCCAGACATAACCTTGTGTGCCCGAGAGAAAAGACAGAAGGGTGTGCGATGAGCGCCAGGAGTAACGGCACCAGAAAAAAGGAAATCGCCGTGCCCTTGCTCAGAAAACCAAGGCCGAAACACACACCCGAAAGTGCTGCTTCCCAGGGGAGATCCTCCTCGAACGCGCGCAACCCGAAGATCATTCCCGCAAGACCAAGCGCCGTCAGGGTCGTCTCGACAGTGGCTGCTCGCGAGGCAAGAACGAGAGGAGCAAAAAGAGCCGCAAACGCGCCGGCCACGTGTCCCGCGGGTTGACCATAGCCGCGGCGGACCACCCTCTCCAGGGCGAACGCGGCAATGAGCCCCGCCCCAGCCGAGGGGAGCCGGATGGCCCACTCCTCTGCCCCGAAGACCTGGATCATCAAGCTCAGAAGAAAGGGGAAAAAGACCGGGGTGCCTGAAGGGGGACCAAGGGGCGTCCGGGAGAGATCAAGAAACTGGTCGAAACCGCCTTCCGCCACGTTGCGCGCGCTGATCGCCCACGGCCCCTCGTCTGGACCGAAAAGATCAGGGGTTCCCAGGGCAACCACTCGGAGAAGAAGCCCGGCTGCCAGGGCCACGGCGAAAAGAACACGCCCGGATGCCTCGGGATTCTCGGCCAGGGACTCCTGTTCAGCCACGGCAAGGGAGTATAAGGACCTGTCCGGTCTTGTGGGGGAGGTTACTCTTCAATAATCCGATGAAGGTCACGACTGACTGCCGGCCCAGCATTTCCATCGTCTTCATCGCGCGTGATGAGGAAGACAGGCTGCCACTGGCGATCGAGTCCGTCGCGTTTGCCAGTGAGATCATCGCCGTCGTGGATGCGGCTTCGAAAGACGCTTCGGCCGAGGTGGCCCGCAAAATGGGCGCGACCGTGTTGGTTGCACCCTTTGCCGGCTACGGTGCCCAGAAGAATCGCGGGATTTCAAGGGCGACAGGTGACTGGGTCCTCTCCCTGGATGCCGATGAGGTGGTTTCTGAGAAACTGGCGGTGGAGATCATGGAAACCGTCACGCGGAAAGAGAATGCGCAAACCGCCTACCGCGTGCCCATCCATCTCGAGTTCATGGGCCGTACCTTGCGTTTCGGAAAAGGAACCCGCTCGTCACCCATCCGTCTTTTCAGGCGCGGGGACATCCGGTTCTCCGAGGACCCTGTTCATGAGAGGCTTCTGGTCTCGGGGAAAGTGGGAAACCTCAAGGAGCCAATCATCCACCGCTCGTATCGCGATCTTGACCACTACATGGAAAAACTCGACCGTTACACGACCCTCGCCGCAAGAGTCCGCACGGAGCGTGACCAAAACACTCCGGCGCTTCTCGCCCCGGTTCGCGCCGCATGGGAGTTGGCCGACCATCTCATCCTGCACCTGGGATTCCTGGATGGCGTTCCCGGCTGGACGTATGCCGGCCTTTCCACGGCCAGCACCTATTTCAAGTATGCCAAGGCGGCTGAATTTTCCAGGGAGCGGCGGCAAGAAGAGCGCAAAGGGGAAGGAGTTCCCCAGTGATCGTCGAGCCGGCACTTGCGGCTCTTCTGGCTGGGCTTGGGGTGTCCGCGCGCTTTCACTGGTGGCGCCCCCGCCGAAGAGGAGTCCCGGTTCTGATGTACCACCAGGTGGGAGAACATCGCCGGGGCTCTCGATTGAACCGGTGGCGCGTGACGCCAGCGGATTTCGAAAGACAACTCGCCTACCTTTCCCGGAAGGGGTACCGCGGGGTCTCCCTCAGTGAGTGGCTCGATGCCCCCGAGAGTAAGGGAAAAAGAGCCGTTCTCACCTTTGACGACGGTTTTGAGGGGGTCCTAACAAACGCCCTCCCTGTAATGAAACGGTACGGGTTCACGGGTACGGTGTTTGTGGTCGCGGGAAAAATCGGGGGGGGCAACGATTGGGATGGGGAAAACCCCGCCGAGAGACTTCTAGATGAAGACGGAATCCAACAGCTTCTTCGGTACGGGGTCGAGGTGGGGTCTCACGGATACCTGCACCGGCCCCTGCCCGAACTGACGCCCGCCGAAAGATCCACGGAAACCGGGAAGAGCCGCGCCGTGCTCGAGGAGATCACGGGCCGTCCGGTCAGGACCTTCTGTTATCCGTATGGAGCCTTTGACCCCGCATCGATGGAGGCGGTGCGGCTGGCCGGGTACCGGGCCGCAACCGTCATCCGCAGCGGAATCGAGGAAGGAGTGGTGAATCCGTACCGGATCCGCCGCGTTCCGGTGCGCGGCACAGACCCTTTTCTCGATTTTCGTCTTGCCTTGACCAGGGGGCGGTCAAAATTCTAGAACGCTCCCCCGAGACGAGCCGCGGCGGTTTCGAAGATGGTGAGCATCAACGTGTTTTCCGCATGGGAGCTGAAGTACGCAAGGTCGTCGCATGCGGCCCGGATGATGTGCAAGCCCATTCCACCTTCAGGCCACGTGGAAGGGTCATCTGGATCTGGTTCCGGGGGAGGGACGATGGAAAACGGGTCAAAGGACTTGCCGGTGTCTGTAACGGAGAGCTTGAGAACGCCATGGGCGCGTGACAGGCGAATACGGACGAGACCCGGATCACGGTCCCTGTAGGCGTGACGGACCACGTTCGTGGATGCCTCCACGAGTGCCAACTCGAGCAGAGCTTTCTTGTCCTGGGGAAGGCCCCAGTTCGCGAATATCCCCTGGCACGCAGCCGCCAGCAACCTGACGGATTCGAGCCGCGCTGGAATCGCGAGTTCGATGAACTCTTCCGCCACGTTTTCTAGGCCTCCTGACGCATATTCTCGCGCCGCCGGAAGAAAACCTTCGCTTCCATCCTCTCACGATACCGTCATTCTTTGCACGCGGGTTCGCGAGACTGAGAGAATCATGGCGTGAAAGATAATCGGCCACGCCCACCCCGCTTTTTCAAACGCCGCCCAGCCGCCTTCGGAACCGAGAACCGGAGGCCTCACGAAGGACCCCGCGGCGACGCGCCCTCTTCTTCCGGCCGTGAAGAAAAGCGGCCTTTTAGAGAGAGATTTCAGCCACGCGAAGAGCGCGGGGGTGAACAGCCTGGTGGAGCGCGGGAGCGGACGGAACACCGGGGGTTTACAGCGGACCCGCGAAGAGCGCGGGGGCGAACAGCCTGGTGGAGCGCGGGAGCGGACGGAACACCGGGGGTTTACAGCGGACCGCGAGAGGCGGCCCTTCAGAGAGAGATTTCAGCCACGCGAAGAGCGCGGGGGCGAACAGCCTGGTGGAGCGCGGGAGCGGACGGAACACCAGGGGTTTACAGCGGACCGCGAGAGGCGGCCCTTCAGAGAGAGATTCCAGGGACGTGAAGAGCGCGGAGGGGAGCAGCGCGGGTTTTCCCCGGACCGTGAACGGCGGCCGTTCCGGGATCGCTTGGGGCACGAGCGCCGGCCATTCGAGAGGCGGCTGGAGACGGGGCAAGAAAGCCCGGCCGTGGTGAAGCCGCCGGTGGAAGGCGAGCAAGCGGCCGCCAGAGCCGTCTTCCGGCCTGGACCGAGCGCCGAGAAGCCGGTTCCCTCCGGACTGGTGCTAAAGGCCACCATCGAGTACGACGGCACCCGGTATCGTGGCTGGCAGGCCCAGATCAACGCACGCACGGTGCAGGGTGTTCTCCTGCCCGTTTTGCGTGGGAGGCTGGGAGAGGAAATTTCTGTCCAGGGTGCGGGACGAACGGATGCGGGCGTGCACGCGCTGGCTCAGGTTGCGTCGATTCACCTTCCCGGGGGAAAGCCGCTGGGCGAGATCGAGCGGCTGCGCATGGAGATCAATGATGCGCTTCCTCCTGACATCAACGTTCTGTCGCTCGCAATCGCGCCCGCCGGATTTCATGCCCGTCACTCGGCGTCGCTACGCATTTACCGCTACCGCATCACGCGGCGCCGTTCGGCGTTCGCCAAGCCATTTGTTTGGTGGGTGAAAGACCGTCTGAACACGACTCGAATGAGCGAAGCCGCGAGCGTTTTTACGGGCCGCCACGATTTCTACTCTTTTTGTGAGAACCCAGAAGGGCACGACTCGACTCTCGTCGAGGTCAACTTCGTGCGGGTGGAGACGCCTGCCGAGGAGCCAGGGCTCATTCTGATTCGAATAGGGGCTTCGCACTTTCTCTGGAAGATGGTTCGCCGCGTTGTCGGAGTTCTGGTTCAGATCGGCACGGAGCGCATCGAGCCTTCCGAGGCGCTCACTCTCTTGAACGAGAAGAACTCCCGCTGTGCCCCGTGGACGGCTCCGCCATCTGGACTCTTCCTCGAGTCCGTACTCTATCCAGGAGAGCAAGAACCTGCGCCCGTCAGCCCCCTGCGCCCCGCTTATTGACCTCATAGACCCTTTAGAAGACGCTTGCGTTGACCCCAACAGAGGCCCCGTGCTCTCATTTGAGACGAGATGACCATGCGCCGTCCCCATGCTCCCTTTGACCGAAATTCCCTTAAGACTTTTTTGACCCTTCTGACGGTTCTCTCCATTTCGGCGGGAGTTCGCATGGAGGCTCAAGAGAAGGCCATCGAACCGCAGGCCCGCGTCCCCTTCATCGAGGGACGGCCATTTGCGGAAATCCTCAAAAAGGCCAAGACCGAACGCAAGGCCATCATGGTTGATGCGTACGCCGTCTGGTGCGGACCGTGCAAACTCATGGACCGGACGACGTTCACGGATCCAGAAGTCATTGCCTGGGCCAAGAAGAACGTCATCCCGGTGAAATTCGATGCCGAGAAGGGCGAGGGGCGGAGAATCTCGACGCGGTACCGGGTGAATTCTTTCCCGACCGTGCTGTTCCTGGACTCCTCCGGTAACGAGATGGACCGGCTTCTGGGGGCTCACGGGGCCCCCGGCTTTCGTTCCTACGCCGAGTTGATCGTCTCGGGGAAATCGCAGCTCGCTCAGGGGATCGAAAGAGTCAAGAAGGAATGGGATGAGCCCACGGTGCTCACGCTGGTCCAGATCTTGACGCAGAGAAACGACGCGGCACGGTTGAAGCCGCTCGTGTTGCGGCTCGTGCGGGAAGACTCTGAACTTGCAAAGAGCACGACGCTGGATGCACTCCTCTCGCTGGTTGCCATAGAGGACTACATCGACAAGATGAGCCCAGAAACCGTCGATCTGATCGTGACTTATATACCGCAACTGGCGAACGATCCGCGCCGGGCGGTTCTGGGTTACGCGCTGGCCCATCAGCAACTCCGCGAGGGGGATACGAAATCCGCCAGAGTCACGCTCAACGACACGTTGAAGGCCACGGGCGAGTCGCAGAGTAATCCGATGACGCCAGATCTCCTGGCTCTCCTGGGACGAGTCGAGCAAAAAGCGGGGAAGACGGCGGATGCGATTTCGGCCTACCGGCGAGCCTTGACTCAATCCGAGCGGGCCAGCAAGCCGCCGAGTTACCTGGCGCTGAGGCAGCTGGAACTGGCCGAGGTTCTGGCTCTGGGAAACCAGGCGGCAGAAGCAGAGGCTCTCAAGAAAAAGGCAGCCCCTGCCTTTGGAAACGACCCGGGGCTCTATGCGAAGGCGGCTCGCGTGTCGCTCGCCCTCCGGTCTGTGCCGGAGGCGCTAGGGTCGGCTCGCAAGGCCGTTGAACTGACCCAGGGAGAGGATCCCGAGGCCCAAGCTGCCCTGGGGGCCTCCCTGGCGGCAAACGGAGATCAGAAAGGCGCGCAGGCGGCCCTGCGGCGGGCCACGGAACTGGATCCCGAGAATGCTGACATCAAACGCGAGTTCCAGAGTCTCAACAAAAAACCAGGGGCAAAGGCCTCCTAGCAACATGGCCTCGTAAGACTGTAACCGATTGGCCGAGAATTCTCTTTTCAGATGGATTCCCGTTCCGGAGCGCTTGACGCGTGTCTTCGTGACCGGCGGCGGACTCGGCACCCCGGTTCCTCCCTTTTCGGCACTCCTCGGCGGGTTGTCACGCTTTGCCGAAAGCGGAGGTATCGCCGAGGAAATAGTCACCCAGGGAGACCCTCGTGATCCAGCCCTGATCCATGCCGTCTTCGCTTCACCGCGGCCGTCCAAGGGCAGGGCCGTGCTTCTCTTTCTCCACGGGAAGGGCGGGTCCGCCGGGGAGTGGATTCACGACGTCAAGGTTGCGCTCCGGATGGGGTTCTCGGTCATTGTTCCGAACTTGCGGGGGCACGCTCCGTCAACGGGGGAACACATTACCTATGGGGTTCTGGAAACGGGAGATATCGAGCGGCTCGTGGAGGCCCTTCACCGCCGGTTTGGCTTCGACCAGGAGAGGGTTGGCGTGGACGCCTGCTCCCTGGGAACCCTCACGGGGATCCGTTTTTCAACCGTCTTCCCCGTTCGCGCTCTGTGGCTTCAGGCTCCGTTCTGCCGTCTTCAGGATCTGGCTGTTCACTACCTGGCCGCGGCCACTGGGTTACCGGTAAGACTTCTGACCTTGCCGGCGGTGGCGGCTGTTTCGCGCATCGAGACCCTGACAGGATTCACTCTCGAATCCATCGATCCCCTTGCGCATGCCCGGAACGTGCGGTGTCCCGTCACGGTGGTGCATGGCGATGCGGACGAGAGAGTACCTCTGAGATTCGGGCGCCCCGTATTCGATGCCCTGGCTGGTTCAAAGGAGTTGTGGGTCGTGCCGCGGGCGGGGCACTGCCACCACCCGAGCGAACCGAGGACTCTCGCCAGAGATGAATACGTGGAGAAGTGGGGTGGTTTCTTCAGGTTTCATCTACAGGGCCGTTCAGGTCCTCTTCGTCTCTCGTAAGGAGGCCAAGCGTTCGCCGCGGCTTCACGGAATAGGCGGCGGCAAAGAGCCCCGCTGCGGCGAGGATGCGCACTCCGAGGGCGAGCGATGACATCGCGTGGAGCCGCCCCCAGGCCTTTCGCGCCGGGTCGTCCTTTGAAAGCAAGTCGATCAACATCGGCATCTTCGCCCTGACCGCCATCATCTGGGGGGTAATGACGGTGTGAGAGGCAACCGCCGCCGCCCCTCCGAGGACGATAAGCCGAATCGCGATACCAAACCTCCCGGGCGTCATCTGTCTCTTCAGAAGAAAGACGCAGACGAGAAGGAGAACCGCAAGAACGGCCGATGCGATGTCGAGAGCATCGAGCAGGGCCCGGTTGATGGGGGCCGCCGCGTTCTTGGAGGTCGCGGCGTAAAGGACGATCCGCGCCCCTAACCCTGCAAAGAAGGTGAGCGCTCCGCACCAGAGAGCCGAAAGGAACAGAAGCGTCCCGTGAGCGAGCCGGTCGCGAGCGAGGGCCTGCATCAGACCCACTCGGGAGTGACGAGGCGTGGCAAGATTCCCGCCGAGTATCCCCGGCTCAGCAAAAGCCTGACGGCTTCCTTGCCCGTTTCGCTGTAGGACCGGGTCCAGTCGTTGACGTACATGGAAATGAAGGTGTCTGTTTTCTCGCGGGGCAGGCCACGGGAGTAGCGCAGCGCATCCGCGACCGCCGCCTCGCGGTGCGAGAGGCCATATTCGATCGATCGTCCCAGCGCCCGGCTGATCTTCCCGATCGTCTCGGGGCCGAGGTCTTTCCTTATGGCATTACCGCCGAGCGGCAGCGGGAGAGTGGTCTCGTCTTTCCAGAGAACTCCCAAGTCAGCGAGGAGACGGAATCCCTCGTCCTTCCACGTCAGCTGGCCTTCGTGGATGAGGACTCCGGCGCTGACTTGTTTCGAGGCGACGGCACGGCCAATCTGATCGAAGGGCACGGGTACGAGGCTGGCCTGGGGGGCGTAGAGCCTGAGCGCGAGCGTCGCGGTTGTCAGCGGGCCGGGGATGGCAACCGGGAGGCCCGCGAGGTCCGCAAGAGACGCGGGGGAGTCGCCAGAGTCCCGGGTGATGACGCAGGGGCCATAACCATCGCCGAACGATGCGCCATGAGGCAAGAGCGCATAGCGCTCCGAAAGAAACGCATAAGCGTGGAAGGAAACGGCGGTCACGGCCAGCTCGCCCGCGAGGGCGCGCTGGTTGAGCGTTTCGATATCCGCGAGTTCGTGGCGGATGGTGAGTCCTTCCGTGTCGACCGCGTTCTCACGAAGGCCGTAGAACATGAAGGCGTCATCCGAATCGGGTGAGTGAGCGACAACGATTTCGTGCTTCATCTCGACTTCTCAGGAGTTCCAAAAGCGAAAGGTAAAAAAACACTCGTCCGTCAAGAAAAAAGTGCTTGATTCGGACCGGAAACCCTCTACAATTCCTTGAAGAAAAAAACCCGGCGGAACGAAGGCGATCGTCCCACCGGGAAGACGGAAGCTCAGGTTACAACGATCCATTCGGTTGGCGCGGCAGTCGACGGATTGGAAGACGCCCGAAAGCCCCCGTCCTTCGAGGGATGAGAAGGCTAGCATGTGTGTCGTCCGTCTGTCAATCGGTTCTGCCGAAAGGGGGTGACGGACAGGATGGCTACAGCCAAGAAAGCTGCCAAGAAGACGGCAAAAAAGGCCGCGAAGAAGGCGGCCAAGAAAGCGGCTAAGTAAGCCGGTCCTTGGTTCGCTGTTCACTTTTCAGCGGACCCTTCCCTTCCAATCTTCCTTTCAAGGCGAGGGGGCGAAAGCCCCCTTTTCCTTTTTGCGCCCTTCTCTCCCTGTCTTCCGCTGGTCTCGATTTTGAGATTTAGTCTTCAAATTCGGAGATTTCCACAGGTTCTCGGCCTCGTTTTCCACCACGGAATATAAAAACTTATATAGTTTCCGGGATGTCGCTTCCTCATGTTCTTCTCGGCTTGCTGACCCGCGGACCCGCCAGCGGATGGGATCTGAAAACCCGCCTGGACAAGGATCCCTCGGTTGGGTGGGACGCTGAACTTGCTCAAATCTACCCCGCCCTGAGACGCCTTCTGCGGGGAGGGTTCGTGTCGATGAAGCGACGGCGCTCCACAAAAGGACCCGCCCGCTGCGAGTACCGCCTGACGCCTCAAGGCCGCAAGGAGTTCGCCAGCTGGCTCGCCGAACCTCCCGAGTTTCTTCGGGCGAAGAACTCTTCCCTCGCGCGTCTCGCCTTTCTGGAACGGGGAACACCCGAGAAGAAACTCGAGTGGCTGCGCTCTTACCGGCTTCTGGTCGCGGCGTCCCTGCGGGCCGCGGCGCCAGGGACCAGCGCTGCCCGCCGAAGGCACCGGGATCTTCTCGAAACGGAACTCGCATGGGTGGACGCGGAAATCACGCTCCTCGTTCAGACCCTCAGCGCGCCCGCGGGTAGCTGAACTCCTGCCCCCCGGTCTTCCCTGCGCCTCAACACCCTGCCGGGTTTTGTGGACGAACGCGGCTTCGGCCGAAGCCGGACTAACGCGAGTTGCGCTTGACGAAGATGTGGCCTTCCTCTCCAGCAGGCGGCCCCCACTTCTGGTTCCCTTCATCATCAAAACCCTGGTCGAGGCTCGTGATGGAGGCGGGAGTCATCTCGATTCGAGAGACGGCATGGGACCCTCCGCGCCACGAGGACCGGCAGCTGTTTTCCCCCGTGCTTCCCTTGTAGAGGTCCGGTGAGGAAGCCGTCCAGAAGACATCGCAACCCTCTTCGAGCGTGAGTAATTCCGGTTTGAGCGATGCGAGACGGGCGGGATCGGAAAAGGCTCCGGAAAACGGAGCCGCATCCTTGAACTTGTAGATGCGATTCACCAGTCTTCCGTCTTTCCGCGTCAAAAGGTAGACGCGCTGCCGGTAGGGTTTATCGAGAGCACTGGCGGCGGCCTGCTCGACGTAGAAGGTCCGGGCTCCGTCTACGGCCAATCCAGGAATCGCGACGGGCACGATGTGCATGACGGCCCGGATGTGCCGGTAACTTGTCTGTCCCTGTTCTCTTTCATCTTTCTCCACCTGAGCAAAGGTGTCGAAACTACCCGTCATCCAGGACGCCAGCGTGTCGAGTTCGGAATCCAGGGAGCGGGGGGTGGAAACACAAGCAACTAAAGACCCTAGAAGAAATAGAGCCATGAAACGGGCCGGGAGCGTTCTCATGAGAAAACCGTAGCAGACTGGCCTCTCGATCGAAAGGCCGGAACGCATTAGGCTTCACCACCATGGATGGACAGCGCCCTCTTCTTTCGGAGAGATTCAACGACGCTCTTGATTTCGCAGCTAGCCTGCACGCCAGGCAGATCCGTAAGGAAACACACGTGCCATATGTCTCTCACCTCCTCGCCGTCTGTGCCCTGGTTTTAGAAGATGGCGGGTCCGAGGACGAGGCGATCGCGGCACTCTTGCACGACGCGGTGGAAGACCAGGGAGGGCGCGAAACACTCGAGGAAATCCGGCAGCGGTTTGGTGAGTACGTGGCCCAGATCGTCGAAAGCTGTTCGGATTCGATGACGAGTCCCAAGCCCCCGTGGCGAATGAGAAAAGAGTCCTACATCTCGCATCTGAGGTTCGCCTCGCCCGCAGTCAGGAGAGTGTCGTGCGCGGACAAGATCCACAACGCGCGCAGCATTCTGTACGACTACCGGCGCCTCGGAGAGGCCATCTGGAGCCGCTTCACGGCGAGCCGGGACGAGACGTTCTGGTATTACCGCGCCATCATCAAGACACTCAGGGAAACGGGTGGGGGCTCGCTCGTGGAAGAGCTGGACCGGGTCGTGACGGAACTCGAGAGACTGGTCTACAGGCCCCGGCATCCAGAGACCTTTTAAGAGATCTCCGGCAAAGACCCAATTCCGGTCTTGACGTTTGTCTGGCGGCAGGAATAGCGTTTCTCCACGCATGCGGCCGCACCCTGCTTTACCAGCGGGCTCCTCGCTTCTGATCGACGAGTACTTCGCGTCAGGCGATCAACGGTTTCTGGCCGAAGTGCTGGAGTGTCCGAACGCCTCGAAACTGAAGAATCTCGCGGCAAGATGGTACGGCGACCGGCGGCCTCTCCTCCGGCAGCTCCTTCTCGATTACATAGACGACGGGTGCGACAGGCCCTTCCACCGCCCGCTGGTCAAGCAGCTCTTCAAGTTCGCCGAGGCGGGACAGGACGAGGAGGCGATGGCCCACTTCCTCGTTGCCTTCGACCGTTTGATCTCTCATCGTCTCGAGAAGCGCACCCGCTACGACTGGAAAACCCGCGAGAGCTGGCAGGAGTTCCGGCGCAAAGACACGACGGCGGCCGTGGGGCGCTGCCCGAAACGAGACCGGCCCAAGCGGGGCACGCTGCTTCCCCTCTTCTCGACGCCGCCGCATGTGACTCCCGGTATCTCCCGTTTCTCTCTCCGGACGCGGCGCTATCTGAGACGAAGGGTCTTCCGCGCCTTCAGGAACACCGGCAAGAAAAATCCTGGGGCGTACCGCCAGGCAATCATGCGTGCCCTGGTTCTTTACGAGGACCGGCATCTGGACACGCCCGAAAAGCTCCTCGATTCCTGGAGCCTCGTCCATGCCCTTTATGGACGGTCTGCCATCCTCGTCAGAAGCCCGCGCGGCATTCGCATCAGGCCAGGACACTCTCTGAAGGAACTGACGCCTTCGCCCATGCGCCCAGAGGCCTGGGAAGGGTGCCCAGATGACTTGCTGAGTCTTCTGGCGGCAGCCCGGAGTCTTACCGTGAGGCTCTTTGCCATCTCAATGCTCACGGCGGACACCAGCTTCTCTCTGAAAGATGTTCCGTTCGAGCGAATCAGGAAGCTGCTTCTGAGCGAGTACGAAGACGTGGAGGAGTACGGCGTCAGGATTCTCAAGGAGACTCCGGTTCTTTCCACCCTCGGGGTGGCCGACTGGTTGCCGCTATTTGAGATCCCGAGTCCCGTGGCCCTTCTGGAGATCTGTTCTCTCGCCAAGCAGTACCTCTCTCCCGAGCGGCTGGATCTCGCCCAGTGTGCCGGGCTGGCCCGGTCCCACGCAGCACCGGCTGCCGAGATGGGGGCAGCCTGGGCGTGTGAGAAGAGGGTGGAGTCTTCAGAGGATCTGCAGGCCCTCTTGACTCTGCGGGATGCTCCCGTTCCCAAAGTCCGGATGGTGATGGCCCGGCACATCCTCTCGCAGCTGCCCGGGCTGGCCTTTTCAAAGCCGGAACACCTTCGCGACCTGGCGGATTCCAGGTTTGCAGACGTGCGCGCGGCCGCCGGCGCGTTTTTGGGTTCGCGTCCCGCCCTCGCGGCTGACCCCCAGTTCTGGGTTCAGCTCTCCGAGAGCCCCTACAGTGACGTGCGCGAATTTCTTATCGGTGTCCTGGAGAAAGACCCCGGCCGGGTCTGCGGTGCGAGTCTGCCGCCGCTTTTCGCAACCGCGCTGCTTTCGGTCCATCGTGGCTGGCGGGCCCGGCAAAAGGCTCTTTCGGAAATCTCTGAAAGAGTTGTCCGCCAGCCAGGGGAAGCCTCCGCCCTGTTGCCGCTCGCTGGGCTCCTGTTGCGCAGTACACGCCCGCCAGAAAGGCGGCAGGCGATGTCGGCTCTCATTCGAGTGGCCGCCAGGCGGCCGGAACTCCTGCCCCTGATTCGCGAGGCGATTGGGGGGTTTCTGCTTTCGGGGGAGGTTTCGGCATGAGACTCGACCTTCGTTATCTCGGGCGGAGCGCCGTTCGGGCAGCGGCCTGGGGGGTGGCGGTCTCGCTCTCACCCAACCTCTCTCGTGAGAGAGTCTTCTTCGATGCCGAAGTGGCCAAGCCCGTACTCTTCCGGGAGGCGATGAGCGCGCTTCACGAAGTTGTCGTTTCGGATTTGAGGTTCAAGACGCGGGATCACACCGCCTACCTCGAATGGAAAAAAGAAGAGGCGGGCCGCGAAGCTGCGATTCGGCGCGAGGTCTTTGAGAAAGCCAAGAGAGCCGAGCTTGCCCAGCGGACCCCTCACCCCCCACCCCCGAATCTCGCGCAAGATTTCAAGGAGATGCATGCGCTTTACTGGAAGGCGCGGCGTAGTTGGGCAAACGAGATCGCGCGGCAAGATCCAGAACTCTTCCGGCACCTGGTGCCGTGTGACCCCGTCATCACGGTCGCGCCTGACACTGTCTTTTTCGAGGCCTTCTCAAAGGATGAGTCGAGTTACGGCTGTCTCTACGTCGAACGGGACGCCTTTCGCGGGGAGGCCGGATCAGGCATGGGAACGACGAACGTTGACTATTCCCTCGGGCTTTACGAGCACTTTCAGACCCTGCGCTCGTACCGTCCCGCGAGACTCCTAGTCGATCCCACGGGCTTTGGTGTCAGAGTCCTGGGACGTGAGGACTTCAGGGAAGAGAAGATCGACCTGCCGTCCTCCTGGCTTCGTGGATTCGGCCAGCTGCAAGCCGCGATGACGCTTCCCTCGCTCACGGTTCCGCTCTCGAGAGATGCCGTTTACTCGATTCTTGCTTTCCTGAAGCGGCACCGGGAGAAAACGGGACCCAGATGTTTACGATTCAAACTCCGGCCAGGAGAGTCGCCCGTTGTCGTGCTCGAGCCATGGGGAATAGGTGTGACGTCCGGTACCGTCTACCGCGGTGAACGGGAGGAGGAAATCAAGGTTTGGGGCCGGCGGCGCCTTTTCACTCTTTCGCGGCTCTTGCCACAAGCCGAGCGCTTCGAAGTCAGACTTCTCGGTTCTGGCCTGCCGAGTTTCTGGACCGCCCGGCTACCCGGAATGAGTTTTGTCCTGGGACTTTCGGGCTGGACGGCAAACGACTGGACGTCGGGGGCCAACCTCGATCTTCTTGCGGGTTCGTTTCCCGCCAGCGCCGCGGTCACCGCCAAGGTGGCCCACTATCTCGAGGCCTCCCACAAGGCCTCTCTTCCCGTCCTTCAAAGAGCGACAGGCGAATCTCAGGAAACCGTTCTCGGTTCCTTGAACAGGCTGGCAAAACTTGGTCAGGTGATTCATGATTTCTCGGCTTCTTGTTACAGGTTCCGGTGTGTCATGCCAGAGGCTCTTTCAGAAAAGGCTCTGGGGCCAGAGCCGCCCGAGTGGACGGCAGGCCTTGCACTCTACCGGGAGAAAGGCGTGAAATTGGGAAGAGAGGAGGAGTTGCCAGAGAAGAAACGGCTCATGAGGGGCCGCGCGGGGAACCTGGATGTGGAAGCTATTCTTGGCCCCGATGGTGCCTTCAGCCGGGCCACCTGTTCTTGCAGTCACTTCCGGCGGTTTCGCCTGCGTGCTGGTCCGTGCCGTCATCTCCTGGCTTTGCGGCTGACTTACGAGCACAGAGGCGACTCGTTGGTTTCCCGGATCTTGAATTGATGGATTGGCCCTCGAGAGAGACCCTGCCACCCGAGCCCCTTGAGTCCGCGGCGTTACGCCGTGGCGGAAATCGCTCCCTCATGCTTTCCCACACCCGATGTTCTTTTTGGCGCAGACGGCCATCGTCTCACGCCACTGAGGCAACCCGAGGGTTAGACGCGCGACGATGGCCGTCTGCGCCTCGGTGATCGGGCGTGGTCACCCGGAAGAAGTCGAGCGGCAGGGTCTCTCTCTTGGGCTAACGGAGGGAATGGAGAAGAGATGCCGGGTGTTCTGAAGAGGTTGATCAGCAAGTTCAAGGAGATCGTCTCCAAGGAGATCGTCTCCAAGACGCCGGGTGCCGGGAGCGAGCCGTCCGCAGTCCCAACGGCGCCCCCCCCATTTCCTGTACCCCCCAGGACAAGAGAGACCTCAAACCCGTACGAGACGGCGGGCATCCTTGGAATCGGCAAGGATGAACTGCGTAAACGGGCTCTGAGGATCAAGCCGTACCAGACGGCCTGGATCGGACGTGTCGACACAATTCCGCCCCGTTCTGACGAGCGGACGGCGCTGATTGACCGGGGATTGGTTCTGCGCGGGCTCCTGACCGAAGCGCAACTCGACGAAATCCACCGGGTGGGGGACCTGTGGCTCGAACACCATGAGGTTGAATCGCTGGCCGCCTCGGCCGCAACCCGGGCCGCCGCTGAATTTCTGGAAGATGCCCAGAAGAGGAAGGAAGAACAGAAGGCTGAAAAGAAGCGTCTGGCCGCGGAACGGCTGCAAGCAAGAAGAGCCGGGATCGCCAGAAGGCACGCTGGCGACATCATTTACCTGGGGCGTGGTGTTTCTTCTGGCCTTTCGGACCGGCGTTCCCGCATCGAAGACCTGAAGACGGGTGAACTTCCGGTGCTCTCTTCCCCGGCGGATCTCGCGGCGGCCATGGGCCTTTCGGTGCCGCGTCTGCGCTGGCTCTCGTTTCATACGGAATCCGCGGAGAGGCCTCACTATGTCTATTTCAAGATCCCGAAACGAACCGGCGGATCGCGCCTCATCGCCGCCCCGCACGAGAATCTCAAGAGAGCACAAGACTGGATCCTGACGAACATCCTCGAGAAAGTCCCGCCAGAGAAGAGCGCTCACGGGTTCGTGAAGAAACGGTCCATCGTGACGAACGCCTCGCCCCACAAAAGGCAGCGTTTGGTCGTCAACATTGACCTCGAGAGTTTCTTTCCCTCGATCACCTTTCCCAGAGTCCGGGGCTTGTTTCAGAGTTTTGGTTACTCGCCGGCGGTCTCCACCATCCTCGCGCTCCTGTGTACCGAAGCTCCCCGCATGCGAACCGAGTGGGAGGGAAAAACTCAGTACGTGGCCGCTTCTGAGCGGTGTCTTCCCCAAGGTGCCAGCACGAGTCCCGCGATATCAAATCTCGTGTGCCGGAAACTGGACCGCAGGCTGTCTGGACTCTGCCGCCGGAGGGGGTGGCTCTTCACGCGTTACGCGGATGACCTCACGTTCTCGGCCTCGCGTGAACGGGAAGGGCAACTGCCGGTCTTTCTCGCGAGCGTGCGGCATATCCTTGACGAGGAAGGATTCCGCATGAATCCGAGGAAGTTTCGTATAGAGCGCCGCTCCTCTCGTCAAACGGTCACGGGATTGGTCGTGAACGACAAGGTTTCAGTTCCCCGCGAGGGGATCCGCAAGATCCGGGCGATTCTCCACAACGCCAAGTCCACTGGACTCGCAGCCCAAAACCGGAATGGCCACCCTCAGTTTGAAGCGTGGCTCCTGGGTAAGATTGCCTTCATTGGGATGATCGACCACGAAAAAGGAAAGACCCTACTGAGAGAATTCAACTCTCTCACAAACGGCAGATCGTGAGTGGGACGCGAATGGGATCCCCGGGTTAGCCGCAGCCGAATGATCAATGGGGCTCGGACTGGCGCAACTTCTTGAGGAACGCGTCTGGCAGACCCTTCGACGGGGCGGGAACATGGGGGAGAACTTCTTTGCAGCGGCACTCGGGGCGATTCTCCATGAGCCATCGCCGCATGGCGACCATGTCCGCGGGAACGGCATCGGCTCCGAGGAGGGGGACGAGAGACGGGTCCTCCTGGAACACGCGGCCCCCCGCGATGATCTTGATGTCCGGACAGTATTGGCGCAGGCCGTCGATCGTCTTGGCCGCTTCGGGAATGTGGCCAGACAGGGAAAGTGAGAGTCCCACCGCTTGTGGACGTCTCTGCATGACAAAACGCAAGAGAGGCTCCCGGGGCACATTCCCCCCCAGATTCTCGGCATCCCAGCCAGCTTCCCGGGCCACTTCCGAGGCAATCCGGACACCCAGTTCGTGGAATTCGCCGGCCAGACACGAAAAGAGAATTCTGGGGGCGCCGGGAGGCGGGGAGGGGAGAGGCGCGGCCATCAGAGCAATCGAACGGCTGATGAGAGCCGTCGCCAGGTGCTCTTCCGCGATCGACAGGTCCCCCCGCATCCACATCTCTCCAACGTGGGCCAAGGCGGGGCCGATGACATCTCGCGAGAGAAGAGCGAAATCGGCTCCCCATTCCCGGGCCTGAATCAGAGTTTTCCTCGTCTGACTTTCGTCCCCCGCCAGGAGGGCAACCAGGAGAGGGCCAGACAAATCCGTTAGGCGGCGCTCGGGAGCGCTGCCAGCAGCAACCTGCGAATCGACATTCAGCACATCTCTATTTCGTTTCGGGGATGCCGCCGGATTGCTCGTCATATTTATTACGCTTTTATGGCGACGTGAGTGCCGCCCCAGACGTCGATGACGGCACCCGTCATCGTTCTTGCCATTGGTGACACGAGGAAGAGGGCGCTTTCCGCGATGTCTGCCGCGTGGAGTTTCTCGCTCAATGGGCTTTGATGAGGGGGGGCTTCCATGTCGCGGGTCTTGTTGTCGGTGGACCCGGGGCAGAGGGCGTTGACGGTGATCCCCTTTGGCCGGAGTTCGTTCGCCAGGGCTTTTGTCAGGCCAATAAGGCCGAACTTGGCCGCGCAGTGGGCAGCCACGTTGGCGTCGCCAATGGTCCCGTGGATGGAGGAGACGTTGAGGATCCTGCCATGGCCAGACGAAGCGAGGCCTGGGATGGCCGCGCGGATCATCAAGTAACTCGCCTTCAAATTGGTGTCGAGGATGCGGTCCCAGTCTGCTTCCTCGAGTTTCTCGAGGGCGCGCCAGACGAAGACGCCCGCGTTGTTGACCACGATGTCGAGCCGCCCGGTTTCGGAAAGGGCGGAAGCCACGACACGATCAACCGCTCCCTTATCTGTGACATCAGCCTGGACAGGGATGCTCTTGCCGCCGATCGAGGCGATCTCCGAGGCCGTCGTCTCGAGTTGTTCCATGGTCCTCGACGCAAGCACGACAGTCGCGCCCGCGCGGGCGAATACCAGGGAGATTGCCCGTCCGATTCCTCTTCCGGCCCCCGTCACGATGGCGGTCTCTCCGGCAAGGCACCGGGAGAAGTTCTCGAGAGTGGTCACTGGCTCAATTCCTCCCTGATCTTCATTCTTAACTCTGACTTTTCCCGTGGTTCGGAACGCTCGTACGAGAAGGACCCGGTCAAGTGTGCGTTCTCGGTTGGCAATCTTGGAGCAGCAAATTTCGTCACGATCTCGAGGCAGACGCGCGCGCGAGTAGGATCGGTTCTGAGCGGGCAGGCTCGCCCCGCGCGTTTGATCTGGTAGATGACGGGCTGTCCGTCAGCCACGGTGAGAAAACTGGCCAGGCGCCGAAACCTCAGATTCCTGAAACTTCTGCTTTCTCTCAGGAGTGCGATTCGAAGGATTGCCCCCGCCTCTGCCCACTCGTCCTCGGAAAGAAACGAATGGTGGGGGAAGCCTTCGGGAGACAGTGTCGTCAAGAGGGCCGCTTCGCCTTCCATTCTCTCAACCCGAGAGTTCATCAGGAAAGCGTAGCACGGGTGGCGGCCCCTGGAGCAGAATCACGCGCATGACGGTCAACGGACGCGCGCGCCTCGTTCTCTTTGATATTGACGGCACCCTCCTTTCCTCGGGGCCCCCGGCGAAGACGGCCTTCTCGAGTGCGCTCGTGGAAGTATTCGGGACGGCTGGAGATGTGGATAACTACCGGTTCGAGGGGCGTCTGGATCCCCTGATCGTCATCGATCTCATGAAGGACGCCGGAATTCCACAAGACGTGGTGTTGCGGCATCTGAAACCCGCTCTCGACAGATATCTCGACAACCTGGAGGCCGCTCTCTCGGCCCGTAAACCCGTTCTCAAACCCGGCGTCGAGTCTCTCCTTTGCGATTTGCGGCCGCGTGACGGGGTGGTCAGCGCTCTTCTGACGGGGAACGTGGAACGGGGAGCCCGCATCAAACTCTCCGCGGCGGGAATCTGGGATTTCTTCCGGTTCGGAGCATGGGGTGATGAAGGCAAGAACCGGAACGAACTCGGCCCGGTTGCCCTTGCGCGCGCACGCCAGGTCACCGGTCATGAATTCGAAGGGCGCGACTGCGTCGTCGTGGGAGACTCGAGGTATGACGTGGAGTGTGGAAAGGCCATCGGCGCACGAGTTGTGGCCGTCGCCACGGGCCTCACGCACCCGGACGTCCTCGCTGGGGCCGGGGCAGACGCCGTGCTGCCCGATCTGGGTGACATGGAGGCGGCCCGCCGTGCGATTCTGGGTTAGCGCGCTTCTGTTCCTGGGGGCCGGTTTTCCCCCGTTTCTGCTCGCTGGGACACTGCCAGGCTCCCTCCCAACCGCGGGCCTGATGCAGGCTCCTTTTGATATCAAAACACCCGTCGCGCACCAGATCTCGATGAGCTTCGACCCGGTGCCGGCGCGGGATTTCCTTTCCGTGCTCTCAGGGTCCCAGGAGGCCCCGCAGGCCCTTCGGAGGCTTCGGGGCTCTATGGCCCTGTCTCTTGCGCTCGAAACAGAGAAGGTCTCTGCTGACCAGTTCTTCGGCCGTCTCGCCGCGGCCGCCGCGGGGTCCCCAGAACCCGCGTTTCAATCCGTCGCGAGCAGGAGAGCGCTCTATTCCGAGTGGATCGATGCTCTCGAGCGAGAGGCCGTCTTGCTCGCTCGCGGCACGGGCCTCCGAATCGCCAGCCTCCTCCCCGCACACACCAGAATCACGTCTCAGCTGAGAGTGGTTCCGGTGTTTGGACTCGCCCGGTTCGGAGAGGTGGAAACGCTTTCGGATGACGACGATCTCTACTTCATCGTCGACCTCGAGAGGCTGGTCCGCGAAAACCAGGACCCCGCAAAGGCACGCGAGGCGCTTCTGAGGGTTCTCCGGACGTCCGCCGCATCTGCCTGGAGAACGCTTTTTGAAAAGCACCATGGAAAAGACCCTGCCTGGAGTGGGATGGATCCCCTCTCTTTCGACGCGTACCTCTCCCGCACCGTACTCGACGGAACCTCCTCGATCTTTCTCTTCCCGGACGAGTTCTTTCCGCTGGCCTCCCTTCTGGAAGAGCCAGTCAACCGGTCGTTCGAACGCTGGAACCTGACGGCAGAGGTTCTGCTTGATCCGAAGAAGACGGAGAAGGAGAAGCAAGGCGCGTTCGAGCGGATTCGCTCGGACGATCTCTGGGGCCGGTTCACGGGAGTCGTGGGGGCCCAGATGTGCGACGCACTTCTCAGAAAAGTGGGCCGTGCAGCCTACTTAGATGCTCTCGAGAAGGGTCCAAGGGCCGTCGCCATGCTCTATCTGTCGGCTTTTAAGGGATCCAAGATGCCAGCGTTTAGCAAGACAGTCCGCAAGGAACTCGAGAAGACGCCCCTCGATCTCAAGCCGTCGTGATCTCGCAGATACCGTGGTCGTCGCAGATCTTCCTCATGGCGGCGGCCGCGGAGTTGAAAGCAAGAATGATCGATCCACCCTTCTTCCCCGCGGTGAGGTCTCCGACCAAAAAGAGCCCCGGGACACTCGTGGCGAACCCCTCGGTCAACCGGGGAGCCTCGCCCTCGAATTCGATTCCGGCTGCCTTGAGGAAATTCTCTGGGGTCGTTCCTCCCAGGGCGTAGATCACACGATCCACTTCGAGCGGGGCCTGGGCCTCTTCCACGAATTCCACGACGGCCTTCTCCCCGGACTTTTTCACTCCCTTGATGTTGGAACCCCTCAACACCTCGAGTCTGCCAAGTTTTTCGAGTGCGAGAACGCTGTCTCTATTGATCGGGTTCGGCCGGGTGAGATCGGGCGCGCGAAACGAGAGGGTGACGCGGTTCTCCTGCTGAACCAGGAACTGGGCATATTCGGTGGCCGTATCGCCGCCGCCAACGACCAGGATGTCAAGGCCGGTCATCTGCTCGGACGTCACATCAAAAGAGCACATCGGCTGGACATCCTTCGGCACGGGGTAGCTTGGCTTGTTGGGCCGGCCCAGGATGCCTATGGCGATGACGACGACCTTGGCGACATAGCGCCCCTTGTTGGTGTCGACGTGAAGGCGCCCGTCTGGTTCGTTCCCGATGCGGTAGGCCTCCTCCCGGTAATGGACCGTCACACCGCTTTCCGCTATCGCCCGGTCGAGGTACGTCAGAGTCTGTGCGCGTGAAAGGTCCGGAATGCAGAGAACCCCGTTGCACTGGGCCGTCATCCCCTTGTAATTGGCGAGAACGGGCTTGGATTCTGGATAGAACTTTCGGATCGTGAAGGAATGTTCCTCTGACTTCTCCAACACCATGACTCTCTCGGCCGGGACGCCCGCTGCCCGGGCTTCTGCCGCCAGTGCGATTCCCGCGGGCCCCGCTCCGATGATCAGGAGATCGAATTCACTCATATCAGACCCTCTCCGATGGTTCTTTCTGGAGAGATTCCATTGCCTGAGGGATATTACGCCGCTCCTCCTTCCGAGACATATTTGTTGAATTCGGGCAGGGATGCGGGCAACATCCCGGCTCCATGAACTCCGGCGCATGCCTGAGGACCCCATCCTGGATTCTGTCTATCCGTCCGCATCGAGCACTCCAGGCCCTCGTTCTCGCTGCCTTTCTGGCGGCTCCTCCCCTCGCGGCCCTCGATCCCGGGCGCGCGCTCACTCAATACATCCAGACGGTCTGGCGGCAGAATGATGGCTTGCCGCAAAACACGGTCAACACGATCACCCAGACTCGTGATGGCTACCTGTGGGTCGGTACTGAAGAAGGCCTGGTCCGGTTTGATGGCGTGGAGTTCACGGTGTTCGACCGGAAGAACACCCCCGCCATCAAGAACAACTTCATCATGACGCTCCTGGAAGACCGGGAAGGCTCCCTCTGGATCGGTACCTACGGCGGCGGTCTCGTGCGATTCCGGGACGGCGTGTTCACGAGTTTTGACAAAAGCCATGGCCTGACGAGTGAACGGATCCGCGCTCTTTTTGAGGATCAGTCCGGCAAGCTCTGGATAGCGACGGCTGGCGGCGGGCTCAACTCTTATGCCAAGCAGTCCTTTTCGGCTCTGAGGGGGCCCGAGGGCATTCCCAACGACCGCGTCTGGTCCGTGGCCGAGGGGAAGAACGGGGACCTCTATATCGGAACCTATGGCGGCGGTCTCAGCGTGATGCGCGGGGGGAAGATCTCTCCCATCGATCTCGGCACCAACTCCAAGGCCCGGTTCATCCGGCCCATGCGGGTGGATGCGGCCGGCAATCTGTGGATCGGAACGGACGGTGCCGGGCTTTACCGCATTCAGAACGGTGAGGTCTCGGTGTTTGATACCGCGAACGGGTTCCCGAGCCTCTTTGTTCGCACTCTCCTTGCGGACCGTGACGGAAACCTCTGGATCGGAACCGACGACGCTGGACTCGTCCGCTACCGCGACGGACGTTTTTCCTCGTTGAATGCCGAGAACGGCTTGTCGAACGACTCCGTCCTGGCGCTTTTTGAGGACAGGGAAGGGAGTCTCTTCATCGGAACGTCCGGCGGAGGACTCAACCGGTTGCGCAACGGTAAGTTCGTTAACTTGACGCCGAAAGAAGGGCTCTCTCACGAGGTGACACGGTCCGTCCTGGAGGACCGGGAAGGCGGCATCTGGATCGCCACGACAGGGGGAGGCGTGACCCGGCTCTTGAACGGCCGGGCATCCATCCTGCGCCAGGAAAACGGTCTTCTGAGCGGCCTGGCCTTTGCTCTTCACGAGGATCGTGCCGGGAAGATCTGGATTGGTACCGACGGCGGAGGCGTGAGCGTCCTGGAAAACGGGAAGCTCAGCAGTATCACGGTGCGGGAGGGCCTTCTGAGTGACCGGGTCCGCTCGATTTGCGGCGACCAGGATGGGAGCATCTGGGTCGGCACCGTGAACGGGCTGACGCGGATCAAGGATGGCCGCTTCGAGTCATACACACCAAGGGACGGACTCGCGGGGAATAGCGTCCGCATCCTCCTCGAGGCCAGGGGCGGGGGCATCTGGATTGGCACCGATGGGGGAGGGCTGACGCGTTTCCAGAACGGCCGCTTCACCTCGTGGACAGTCAAGGACGGTCTCTCGAGCGCCCGGGTCTTTTCGCTTTACGAGGATCAAGAGGGGGTTCTCTGGATCGGGACCTCAGGCGGTGGACTCAACAGACTTGCTTTTGGCACCCTTCGGTCAATCACCACTCAGCAGGGTCTTTTTGACGATGTGATCTTCCAGATCGTGGAGGATGATTCCGGTAACTTCTGGATGAGTTGCAACAAGGGGGTCTTCCGCACATCCAGGGAGGGACTCAACAAACTCGCATCCGGGAAGATCAAGAGCATTTCGTGCGATTCCTTCGGGACGGCGGATGGGATGCGCAGCGCCGAGTGTAATGGCGGTTCGCCCGCCGGATGGAGGCTCCGCGACGGCCGGATTCTCTTTCCGACAGTCCGGGGGGTGACGGTGATCGACCCCAGGCGGATTCCCGTGAACGAGCTTCCTCCGCCCGTCCACATTCAGAGGTTCCTGGCGGATCAGGAGGAGATTCGTCATGGCGGACGCATCCGCCCGGGGGCCGAGCAGTTCGAAATCCACTTCACGGCCCTCAGTCTCCTGGTTCCGGAGAAGGTGCGGTTCCGGTACAGGCTCAAGGGGTTCGACCGGAACTGGATCGACGCGGGAACCCGCAGGACAGCCTATTACACCAATCTGAGGCACGGGGAGTACACGTTTCAGGTGAAAGCCTGCAATAACGACGGAGTTTGGAACGAGACGGGGGCCTCGTTCCGGTTCACTCTGGAGCCGTTCTTCTATCAGACCTACTGGTTCTTTCTCCTCTGTTTTGGCGTGGCTGTTGCGGGGTCGTTCGGGCTCCACCGGGTGAGGATCCAGACGCTCGAAAGGAGGGAACGCGAACTCGAGAGGGTGGTCGCGGAGAGGACGAGCCAGCTTCAGGAACGGACCCTGGAACTCCAGCGGGCTCACGAGCAGATCGAGAAGCTTTCCACGACGTCCGCGGGAGTTTTGGAGGATCCGGTTCAGTGGGCCCGCTCCGTGGCCCGGGAAACGGCGAGATCCATTGGTGCCAGGGAGATCGGGATCTGGATCGTCAGGGACGGGGCGCTGGTGCCCCTGGCATCGGGCACACTCCGGATCCCGGAGTGGAACCAGATGGAGGAGGCCATCAGGCAAGGGGGATTTCTGGCGAGGGGAGACCGGTCGCTCGTTCCCGTTCTTGGCATGACGGGAGAACCCCACGGAGTTCTCGTCGTCGACGGCCCGGGAATCGTCTGGGGAGACGTCCAGAAATCGGTCGTGGGGAGCCTGGCGCGGCATCTGGGCACGGCCCTCGACCTGCGCACGCTCCGGGATCGCCTGACGACATCGGAGTCCGCCCGGCTCACGAATCGCGAGGAGATGCACAAGAAGGGAATCCGGCTGGCCGCCATCTGCCCGGCCTGCGGGGATGTTTTCGAGGACGCGGTCTTGGAGTGTCCCAGGGATCGCCTGGCGCTGGACTGGTCACGGCTCTACCCGTTGAAGCTCGGGAACCGGTATCTCCTTCTGCGCTGGCTTGGCGAGGGGGGAATGGGGGCCGTTTTCCGGGCCAGGGACGAACGGCTCGGACGGGAAGTGGCCGTGAAGGTCATTCTCCCCGGCCGGTTGCGCGAGGCCGGGACAAAGCTGCGGTTCGAGCGCGAAGCGCGTATCGTCGCCCAGATTCAACACCCGGCCGTCGTTTCGATCTTTGATACCGGTGGTCTCGAGGATGGTTCGGAGTATCTGGTGATGGAGTACTTGAGGGGGGTGAATCTTGCGAACGCGGTGTCACGGTACGGCCCCGGTACGCCGGCCCAGGTGGCACGCCTTATCCGTCAGGTCGGGGGCGGTCTTTCCGCGGCCCATGGCGTTGGCGTGATCCACCGGGACATCAAACCCGAGAACATCTTCCTCGTCCCATCTCCGGGCGGGTTTCAGGCCCGCCTTCTCGATTTTGGAATCGCCAAGTCGTTACACATGGATAGCCAGATCACCCGCACCGGAATGATCGTCGGAACCCCTGCTTACATGGCGCCCGAACAGGTGAAGGGAGAGACCGTCGAAAAGCGTTCGGATCTCTATTCCTTCGCCGCGGCGGCCTACGAGGCTCTCTCGGCACGGCCCGTCGTTGCCGCGGGCGAGATTTCCCGCGTTTTCATGGACGTCCTCCAGAACATGCCTGATCCCCTGTCGGTTCTGGTTCCCGGGCTCTCGATCGACGTCGATCTTGTCTTTGCCCGGGCACTGGCGAAGAAGGTCGAGGACCGCCCGGCGACCGTTTCCGAGTGGGTGGATGCCGTCTCTTCTCTTCTCGATGCCGCGTCCGCCCCTGGCACGAAAGGCTGGCCGGGAGTCATCTCAGACGGCCACGACGAGGCCTCGGCAGACTGAGTGAAAAAGAGAGGAGCCCCGGCTTGCCGGCCGGGGCTCCGGGTTTTCGTGGGCGAATTGGGGCGGATTTGGTTTTTCTTGGTTGTTTTGCGTCGTTTTAGGTCGTTTTAGGTCGTTTTAGGTCGTTCTGGGTCGTCAGGGGCTTTCGAGGCGTTTGTGGGCGGCTCGCTTTTCCCATCGTTTTGGATGAGCTGCCCGGTCAGGCCAGGACCGCTTCTAGCTGGTCGACGGCCCAATCGATCTGTTCACGTGTAATGACGAGGGGAGGGGCCATGCGGATGGTGTAGGTGTGGGTGTCCTTGCAGAGGAGGCCACGATCCTTGAGCGCGTAGCAATAGGGGCGCGCGGGGCCAGCCGCTTCGGTGAGCTGTACTCCGGCCCAGAGGCCGCGCACGCGAACTTCCTTCACCTTGTTCGTTTTCAGGTTCAGAAGGCGGTGTTCGAGGTGTAAGCCCAGTTCAGCGGCCCGCTCGACAAGTTTCTCCTCGACGAGAACGTCGAGGGCGGCCGATGCCACGGCGCAGGCGAGAGGGTTGCCTCCGTATGTTGAGCCATGAATCCCGGGTGTGAAAACGTTCATGACCTCGTTTTGGGCCAGGAAGGCGCTGACGGGGTAGAAGCCCCCGGAGAGGGCCTTGCCGATGGTGACTCCGTCCGGGCGAATTCCCTCGTGCTCGAAGGCGAACATGCGGCCGGTGCGGCCAAGGCCAGACTGAATCTCGTCCAGGATGAAGAGACAGTTGTGGCGGTCTGCAAGGTCGCGCAGTCCCTTCAAGTAACCGTGGGGCGGAATGATGACGCCGCCTTCGCCCTGGATGGGCTCGACGAAGATGGCGGCCGTGTTTTCATTGATGGCGTCCTCGACCGCTTTCACGCTGCCGTACTCCACGATCCGGAAGCCCGGGGTGAAGGGGCCAAACCTGCTGATGCTGTCGGGATCAGTGCTGAAGCCAACGATGGTGGTGGTGCGGCCGTGGAAGTTTCCTTCCGCGACGATGATCTCGGCGCTGGGGTAAGGCACGCCCTTCACGTCGTAGGCCCACTTGCGCACGGCCTTGATCGCGGTTTCAACGGCCTCGGCGCCGCTGTTCATCAAGAGCGCCTTGTCAAAACCGGTCAGGCGGCAGAGCTTCTCGAGGAGCGGCGGGAATGTGTCGTTGCGGAAGGCACGGCTCGTGAGAGCGAGCCTTTTCACCTGTTCGATCATGGCCGCTGCGATGCGCGGGTGGTTGTGCCCCTGGTTCACCGCGGAGTAGGCGGCCAGAAAGTCCATGTAACGCCGGCCTTCGACGTCCGTCAAATAGACGCCTTCGCCCTTCGTGCAGACGACGTCGAGGGGGTGGTAGTTGTGAGCGCCGTAGCGGTCCTCGAGTTCGATGAGGGTCTGAGTCTGGGTCATCGATTCCGCCAGTGCTGTGGTCATCGGAATTACGCTCCGCAGCACGCTTCAACGTGGAGAGCCTGGGCTACCGAGGCCTCGAGCTGGCCTGGGGTAATTTCGGCGAGGTTGTAGGTTGCCCGGACTATGGGCTTGCTGACCGAGAGCACCCGCGTGACGTCGATGGGCGTGGCCGAGAGGACGACGTCACACGGAGTCGCCTCGATGGTGGCCTGCAAATCCTGGATCTGCTTTTCGCCATAACCCATCGCGGGGAGGATGCCGCGGGCGTTGGGATATTTGGCGTAAGTGGCGGCGATGGAGTCAACGGCGTGAGGAGCCGGATCGACGATTTCAGCAACTCCGGCTGCCTTCGCGGCGACGACGCCCGCGCCGTAGGTCATGGACCCGTGCGTGAGCGTCGGACCGTCTTCGATGACGAGGACCCGCTTGCCAGCAACGGCTTCAGGCTGCGTGACGGAGACGGGCGAGTTGGCCCTGATGACCTTCGCCTTCGGGTTGACGCGCCGCGCGCTTTCCTCGACGGCCGCGATGCCCTCTGCCGTCGCGCTGTCGCACTTGTTGATGACGATGACTCCGGCGCGCCGGAAGTTGGCCTCGCCCGGATGGTAGGAGAGTTCATGGCCGGCCCGGTGCGGATCGGCGATGACGATGTGCAGGGAGCACTCGAAGAAGGGGAGGTCGTTGTTGCCGCCATCCCAGAGGATCACGTCGGCTTCCTGTTCGGCCTGACGAATGATCTTCTCGTAGTCCACGCCCGCGTAAACAACAAACCCGTTATCGATGTGCGGCTCGTACTCCTCGCGCTCTTCGATCGTGCAGCGGTGCAGATCGAGGTCCGCGTAGGTCGCAAAACGCTGACAGGCCTGAGCCGCGAGGTCGCCGTAGGGCATCGGGTGCCTGATGGCGACGACCTTCTTGCCGAGGTTCTTCAAGATGTTGCTGATGTAGCGTGTGGTCTGGCTCTTGCCTGCTCCCGTGCGGACGGCCGTGATGGCGATGACGGGTTTCTGCGACTTGACCATCGTGTGGCTGGCGCTCAGAAGTTTGTAGTCGGCCCCCGCGGCGATGCACGTGCTCGCAAGGTGCATGACGTGCTCGTGCGTAACGTCGGAGTAGGAAAACACACACTCGTCCACCTTCTCGCGGCGGATGATGTCAACCAGTTCGGCCTCGTCGAGGATGGGGATGCCATCAGGGTAAAGGGCTCCCGCCAGGGCGGCCGGGTAACGGCGTCCAGCGATGTCCGGAATCTGTGCTGCCGTGAAAGCCACCACGCGATAGACGGGGTTGTCGCGGTAGACGATGTTGAAGTTGTGGAAGTCGCGGCCAGCGGCCCCGATGATGAGGATGCGAGTCGGCTGGAACATGTGATTCTCCTTGCGGGAAGCGTTACGGGAACCGGACTTGGGTGATGGCACCGGGTCTTTTGAGCGCCCTCGGCCGGGCGCGTTGTCTTTCGGGTTTACAGTTGCTGTGTACGGCGGCGTGAACGTGTGCCTGGGAGCGCCGCCGGTAAGGTCTTGGGAGCCTGGGGAGCCGCGCCCGGAGCCTCCGGAGCCGCGCCCGGAGCCTCCGGAGCCGCGCCCGGAGCCTCCGGAGCCGCGCCCGGAGCCTCGTCATCGAGGAGCGCGGCGAGATGCCTGAGGGTTTCCTCGAGGTGCGCCTGCATGGCCCTGCCGGCCGCTTCGGCATCCCCCTTTTGGAGGGCGTCGATGATTGCCTGGTGCTCCTCGATGTCATCGGTCTCTCGGCCCGGGATGGGGGCTCTGGCCGTCTTGCCAAAACTGTCCAGGAGCATCGAGGGGAACGTCGACCAGAGCTGTTGGAGAAGGCGGATCAGGAATGGCCGGCGGCTAGCCGTGAAGATAATTGTGTGAAAACGCCGGTTGAGTTCCCGGTACTCCACGATGTGCTTCGGCGAGAGCTTCCGTTTCATTCTTGCCGTTAGCTGCTTGAGTTGCGCGAGTTCTTCCGGCGTGATGCTGTGGGCGGCGGCCCGGGCGGCCAGTCCCTCGATCGCCGCTCTTGATGCGTAGAGGTCAATCGCGTCGGCGGGGGAAACAGAGTTGATGCGTGCGCCGCGGTAGGGTTCGTGAACGACGAGCCCCTCTGCGGCCAGTTCCCGCAGAGCCTCCCTTACCGGCATCTGGCTCACGCCCATCTCCTGGGCGATCTGCTCCTGTCGCAGCCACTTTCCGGGTGGCAGCCGCCCTTCCAGGATGTCAGAGCGGAGCCGGTCGGCAACCAGGCGGCGAAGCTGGCGGGATTCGGGGGGCGGAAGATCCATCGCGAGCATCATATTGGATCCAATATCTAATATCAAGAAAAATTAGATCCAATTTTCAGCCGCCACGGTGGCGCCGCCGCTCCGGAGGGAGGGCGTGTTAATGCGGTTCCTTCCGGGGGAACTCCGCCTCGGCGATCCGCCGGGGAGAGAGGCACTCCTGTAACATCCGGCGGCCCTCTTCCACACAGGGACACGGGCGGCTAGGAATGGAAATGACGGTTATCAGGAATGCCAATCGGAGTTCAGGGTCTTTTCTCTCGGGGTTTGTGCTCTTGGTTGCGTGCGCGCTTCTCCTTGCGGGCGACGGGAACGCGCAAACGCCCAACTCATCCGCGGGGCCTTTTGTCATTTATCTCGTGGATACGCTGCGGGCTGACCGGACATCGCCGTACGGCGCATCCCGCCTGGTGACTCCGGCTCTTTCGGAATTGGCTCGAGAGGGCATCGTCTTCGAGAACGCCTACTCCATTTCTTCCTGGACCCGGCCCTCGGTGGCCACGCTCCTCACGTCGATGCTGCCGGCCGCCACGGGGGCCTGGAGCCGTTTCGGAACGCTTGATCCAAAAGTCCCCTATTTTCCCCAGTCCCTTTCCATGGCTGGGTGGCAGACGGCCTATTTCTGCAGCAACGGCAACGTCTTCGATCCGCGGCTGGGGTTTCAGAGAGGTTTCAGCACCTTTCGGACCATTCACCATGATCCTCACTCCACAGCTCGTCAGGTGGTTGATCCCACCCTCTCCTGGTTAGAAAAACAGAAGTCCCCCAAGTTTTTCCTCTTTGTCCACGTTGTTGATCCCCACGCCCCTTACGTTCTGGAGCCTCCGATGAAGACCTTCCTGAAGGATGAGAAGCGAGAGGGCAGCCGGATCCCACTGGATTACGACCGCTGTGTGCGGCAGGCGGACGACCAGTTCGCTCGCCTTGTCTCGGCCCTTCGGGCAAAAGGATTCTGGGACCAGGCGACCGTGATCTACACCTCCGATCATGGCGAAGCCTTCGGAGAGCACGGAGTTACGGGGCATGGACAGGATCTTCACGAAGAGCAGGTTCGCATCCCCCTCGTTCTGAAGCTCCCGGGGGCACAAGAGAAGGGTGGCAGACGCTCTGACCTCGTGACGCTGGCGGATGTTGTCCCCACGCTGTCTTCGATCGCGGGACTGAAGTCCTCGCCCAGCTGGATCGGCAAGGACCTTAGGCGTGCTGATCCAGCCCGGGTCATTTATCTGACGGAAGACTGGGACTCCACCCGCTTCTATGCGCTGCGAAAGGGGAACTCAAAGGCCATCGTGCAGCTCTACCCCCGTTTCGAGCGGGCGCTTTACTCGCTTGGCCAGGATCCGCTCGAACAGACGGGCCAAAAGTCTGGGTGCGGCGAGGAGCCGCACCAGCTGTTTTCGCTTCTCGAAGACTTGCGCCACGAGGACGTCATGACGTTTCCGGGAATCCGAATGGACAAGAAAGGACGGGAAGCCCTTTCGGTCGACATAAGAGTGAACGTGAAGGAAGTGCCCAAGCCGTTCATCGTGGCGTCTCAATACTGTGCCTTCTCACCGTCTACAACCCTTGTGGGGCTCGAATTCAAGAAAGAGCTTGCGCCAGGCGAGAGGTTCTCCCTCTGGGTCTCGACCTCCGAGGAAGGGGTCTTCCCTCCATTCAGAGCCTCGATCTTCTCCAAGAAGACAGGCCAGACCGTGTCAACGAGTGCTCCAAACGCACCGTTCTCCATTCGCCGAATCACGATTCCATTCCTCTCTGGGCCGACGGTCGATGAGGCTGTTCGTAACTTGAGGGGACTGGGGTATCTGGGGCCATGAAGGACGCTTCGCGAAACGGTCTGGAACACACCCGCGAACGTTTTACCTGGTACCTCCTGGCTGCCAGACTCGCCGCGGGACGGCGGGTTCTGGACGTGGGAAGCCCCGAAGGGGGCGGAGCCTTCCTCCTTGCCCGGGAGGCTTCCCATGTCCTGTGCCTCGAGGCCTTGCGCGACGAATCCCAGCGCGCAAGCCAGCGGTACCGCCGCAAGAACCTCGAGTTTTTTCCTGGCGGACTCGAGGATCTGCTGCCACAGGGTGAGGGTTCGTATGACGTGGCGACCTGTTTTGAGGTGGTCGAGCGGCTCGATACGGAACAACGGCACGAGACCCTCGAGAGGATGGAGAAGCTGCTGTCGCCATCGGGAGTGCTCCTGGTTTCGGCTGCACGCTCATTCGGGTTTCTGGAGTTTCGAGACCTTCTGGAAGCGCACTTCGGCGCGGCCATCTGGTATGCGCATGGACCGCTCTCGGGAAGTAGCTTGAGGATGCACTCCCGGCAAGGGGAGTCCGCCGCGGGGCCCACATGGGCCGTGGAGCCGTTACGACTGGTCGAAAGCGGCCTCGTGCCAGACTGCGGCCCAGTCATTGAGAAAGCCGGGTCTTTTCTTGTTGTGTGCGCCAGGGACAGGGATGTGCTGCGGGCGCTCGGCTTGCCTCGGAATTTAGTTCTCTTCGATCCGGACGCCGGTGAGGCAGGGCGGAAGACGGTCTGGCAACGTGCACCTGTGTTGTCTGACCGGGGTCTCTCGGAAAGAGATCCCTCTCAGAACCTCTCGTTTTGTGTCTGTTGTGGCGGAACAAACATGCGCCAGGATTCCGTCCTCTGGGAAGATCTCATCGAAGCCTGGCAGCTCAGCGCTCCTGAAGCGGCGTACATCAACCGGCAACAGGGGCTTTGTTGCGCCTCGTGCGACTCCAACTTACGCTCGATGACGCTCGCAAAAGCCATCATGTCTAGCTTCGGGTTCTCGGGGCTTCTTGTGGACTTTGTTCGAGCAATGCTCGGTAAAGGCCTCAGGGTTCTGGAAATCAACCCGGCCGGGCAACTGACTCAGTTCTTGAAGCTGATCCCGGGCCACCAGCTTGTGGAGTATCCATGGGTAGACATGATGGACCTCCCATTTCAGGAGGCATCCTTTGATCTGGCCGTGCATTCGGACACGCTCGAACATGTTGAAGATCCCGTTCGCGGTCTTGCTGAGTGCCGCCGGGTCCTTGCGCCTGGCGCGTTCTGTGCGTTTACGGTACCGATGATCGTCGACAGGTTGACGCGATCCCGGGCAGGACTGCGGCCGAGTTACCACGGATCCGCCCGAGATAAAGAGAACTACCTCGTCCACACTGAATACGGCGCAGACGCCTGGAAACACTGCCTCCTGGCCGGGTTTCGAGAGTGCCGGATTTCGTCGATTATCTATCCAGAATCTCAGGCGTTTGTCGCGGTCCGGTGAACCCATCATATACAGGGACAGACAAGTACATGATAAACTCGTCATATGCGAAGGGCGCGAGCGTTCCCGGTTGAGGGGTCCCAGACCGGGTTCTTTCACTGCATCTCCCGGGTCGTCGACCGCAGGTTCATCATGGGCGACCCGGAAAAGGAGACCTTCCGCAAGATCCTCCGCCAGTGCGAGACTTTCTATGGCCTCAAGGTCTTCACGTACTGCATCATGTCGAACCATTTCCACATCTTGGTGGAGGTTCCCGAACCTCGGGAATTGACCGAGGACGAGGTCCTTTCCCGCGTGGCGGCTCTCTACCCAGCCAAGTTCGTCATCGGGCTGCGTCGCGAACTCGACGCCTTTCGCGATGCCGGCCTTTTGGATCTGCTCCGGGCCCGGCTCGCTTCCTTCACGTGCCGGATGTTTAGCCTCTCGAACTTCATGAAGTCGCTCAAACAGCGCTTCAGTGGCTACTACAACCGGAATCACCAGCGATCGGGCACCCTCTGGGAAGAACGCTTCCGAAGCGTCATTGTCGAGGGAGAAGAGACCACCCTCATGACCATGGCGCTCTACATTGACTTGAACCCGATTCGAGCTGGGATAACGGGCGATCCTTCCGACTACCCGTACTGCGGGTATGCGGAGGCTGTGGGCGGGGGAGAACGCGCCCGGGATGGGATTCGATTCTTGATGTCTCGCAAACCCGAATCGTGGCGGATCGTACAGGCAGAGTACCGCCGTCTTCTCTACGCAACTGGCAAGGAAACCTCGGTTCGGCATGGCTTTACGGGAGATGAAGTGGCCGAGGTAGAAGGCCAAAAGGGCGAAATCTCGTCCAGTGCCTCGCTCCGGAAGCGGATCCGGTACCTCTCCGAGGGAGTCATTGTGGGGAGCCGGTCTTTCATCGACGAGTGGCTTGCGGGAAACCGCTGGCGATTTGGTGAGCGGTCCTTCTCCGGGGGCCCGCAGAGACGATTACCAGACATCGCCGTGTTGGGCCTCCCCTCCGTTCGCCCATGAAGTTTTTCCGGAAAACCCCGGGGACAACATGCTGAAGATCCCGTTCGATTTGGTTGTGGCACGGTGAATCCATATCCTCGAGAGTAAGCTGGGGGATCAATGCTGCTAGGATCTCCCCCATGTCGCCGCTACCGTGGACAGGAGAGAGGTTTCTTCCCGGAGAAGGTGGCCCCGAAATCGCCTATGAGCATTTCTCGCGTTACCTTCTGGCCGCAAACCTCTCTGCTGGACGTACCGTTCTCGATGTGGGAAGCGGAGAAGGCTATGGGGCCTTCCTGCTTGCCCGGATGGCCAGGCACGTTCTCGGGATCGATTTGTCCAAAGACGCCGTGCAGCATGCGGGAGAACGCTACCGCCGCAAAAACCTCGAGTTCCGCTCGAGCGGTATCGGGGACCTCATCGCGGAATACGAAAAGTCATTTGACCTCATCTCGTGTTTCGAAGTCATCGAACACGTCGGCGGGGAGGAGCAGCACGAAATCCTGTCGGCTGTCGAGAGGCTCCTTTCCCCGGCCGGCCTCCTGTTGATTTCGACCCCAAACCGGCCTGTCTACCGGGATTCCGGTGGACCCGGCTACAGGAACCCATTTCATGTGCGCGAGATGGATTTCGTCGAATTCCGGGACCTTTTGGCCGGGTATTTCGATTCCGTGGCGTGGTACCTCCAGGGACCGCTTTCGGGAAACCTCCTCCGGCGGTTGCAGCTCGAGGGAGAAAAGGCTGACACAGAATCGTTTCGGGTCGAGGCGGCCAGGCCGGCCGCTGGAGGACTCCTTCCAGACTGGGGACCTGTCCTCGAGGATGCGAAGTACTTCATGGCCGTTTGTTCCAAGAGTCACGCACCCGCCGAAAGCCCGAACCTTCCAGGCGGGTTCGTGTTTGTTGATGCGGGGGCGGCCCTCGACCGGGAGCGGTCGGAGATGGCCCGCTGGGCAATGGGTCTTGCTCCAAAACTGGAAGAGCGCGAAAAAGAGCTTCGGCAGGCACAGGCAGTTCTCAGAAAAGAAAGCCAGCGGTGGGAATCAGACCGCGCGCGATGGGAATCTGTTCGCAAGGACCTGGAATCCAGGCTCGAGGCGGCTTGCGAGACGATGGAGCAAGAGCAAAACGCGGCTCGCGCGTCCTCCGAGAGAGCCGAACGGCTGCAACAAGAGACCGCCCGGTTGAGGGACGAACTCGCGAGGGTCCACCAGTTAAAGCTCTGGAAACTCGCAAGCTTCTACTGGAGACTGCGCTACCCGCACAAACCCGTCGGAGAAGAACTCCCCGGGCAGGACGTCCCGCTGGGCCCGGAGACGGCGCCGGGCGAGGCTGGTGTGCAAAACGCTGAGAAACCGCAGCTGTTACCGGTTTCCGGAGCAGAAGCCCAGAATCCTGAGGAACGCCAAGAGACTCCGCAGACAGAACGGCTGATCAACCGTCCCCTTCGCTCCCTGGCAGCTCGCTGTCGCGCGGCCGGACGTCCCGATCCAACTTTTCTCGACTGGGACTCTGGCCTCGACGTCGCCGGAATCCTCCCTGGCGAAGTCGTTTTTTCCCCGTTTGCGAATCAAGATGCCCTGCCCTACGAAGATGGCTCCGTCGATGCCATTGTCCTTCGGGAGGGCAACGGGATGCGGCTAGCCGAAGCGAAGCGGATCGCGGCGGTAGCCGTTGTTACCGTCTCCGAATCGGATCTCTGCGTTGATTGGGTCGAAGAAGCCGGTCCTCTCGCTACTCCTTCTGTTTCGATCATCATTCCTGTCTTTAACCATGCTTCTGTTACGGAAGTATGTCTTAACGCGTTGAAAGAGACGCTCCCCGGGGATTGGGCCGTGGACGTCGTCGTGGTGGATGACGCTTCCACCGACACGACCCCACAGATGCTGCGGGCCTTCAGTTCCCAGGTTTCCTGGCTCCGGGTTCTTCGCAACGAAGTGAACTCGGGTTTTGTTGACTCGATTAACCGGGGGGCGCGAGAAGCCAGGGGAGAACTCCTCGTCTTCCTCAATAACGACACGATCCCTCATCCAGGGTGGCTGGAATCTCTGGCGGGAACGTTCGTGGCGCATTCCGATGCGGGAGCGGCCGGCGGCAAACTCATCTGGCCGGATGGAAAGCTCCAGGAGGCCGGCTGCGCTATCTTCTCCGACGGCTCGGGGTTCAACGTGGGCCGGCATGAGCCCGGGCCGGAGGCCCCCGCGTTTTCTTTCTTGCGCGAAGTGGACTACTGCTCGGGTGCCTTGCTGGCAACACCGCGACGTCTCTTTGAGGAGATTGGCGGGCTCGACACACGGTACCGGCCCGCCTATTACGAGGATACGGACTACTGTTTCGCTGTCCGCGCGAAGGGGAAGAAGGTTTACTACCAGCCAGACTCCGCCGTCATTCACCTCGAAGGGCAAACCGCGGGCACGAGCACATCGCAAGGGGTCAAGAGTTACCAGGTGGTGAACCGGGAGAAGTTCCGCGAGAAATGGCGGGAGGAACTGGCTCTTCACCCCGAACCGCCCGAGGATGCCTCGTACAGAACCATGCACGGTCTTGTTGCGCCGCGTGGTGCGAAGCGAGCGCTTGTCATGTCGCACACGCTGCCAGAATTCGATCTCGAAGGGGGCTCCCGGCGGATCTTCCACCTGGTGCGCTTCCTCAGAGAGGCCGGCTGGATGGTGAGCTTTCTGGCCCCCTGGGTTCCTCACGGGGAACGGTACGAGCGGGTGCTCCGGCAAATGGGGGTTGCCACGTACCGCAAGGGGCTGAGGAAGCTCAGTGGCGGTGTTTTTGAGACCGAGGCTGACAGGCTCTTCGCGACCGGGAATCTCGATCTGGCCCTGATCGCGTTCTGGCACATTGCGGAGGAGTGGGCGCCCCGCGTCCGGCAGCTCTCTCCCGAGACGAGGATCATCGTTGACTCCGTCGACCTTCACTTCTTGAGGAATTCCCGCCGGGCCTTTTTGCCGTCCGTTTCCGCCTCTGAGAGAGGGCTGCCTTCTCAGTACGGAGACGAGATGCGCCGGGAGATGAACCAGTACGATGCGGCGGACGCTGTCCTGACGGTCTCGCAGAAGGAAGCAGACACGGTAAACGATTTCCTGGGGCGAGAGACGGCTTTTGCGGTTCCCGATTGCGAAGACGTGCCAGAGGGGAGTGTGCCGTTCACGAGCCGCCGGGGATCGGTGTTTCTGGGCAGCCTGCGGCATCCTCCGAATATCGAGGCTGTGCACTGGCTGCTGGAAGCCGTCTGGCCAGAACTCGACCCCGCGCTTCTGGAGAAGCACCCCATCAGAATCGTGGGCACGGGGCTTGATGAGAAGTTTGCGCGGCTTGCCGGGGGCCGCCCTGGAGTGAAGATGGTGGGGTGGGTCCCGTCGGTGACGCCCTATCTTCAAAAGGCCCGTGTCTCTGCCGTGCCGCTTCTACACGGAGCGGGGACCAAGAGAAAACTCGTCCAGGCCGCCCTTTCTGGAACGCCCTCTGTCTCGACCCCCATTGGTGCGGAGGGGTTGGGGCTCACGAATGGGGAAAACGTGCTGGTGGCCTCGGATCCCAAGGTTTTCGCCCATGAGATGACACGTCTTCTCACGGATGAAGAACTCTGGACCCGGCTCTCGCGAGCCGCGAAGAAGGAACTGGCCCAGAGGCATGATCCTGAGCATTCGAGCCGGCGCCTCATCGAGGTTGTTGACAGGGTGGTACGGTCCCGCACCTAGCGCCAGCGAAGGAAAGGCATGAAAGAACGGATCCTCTGGGTGGACATTTTCAAGGGCCTCGTGATCTTTTTCGTGGTCGCGGGGCACGCGAATTCCCCCCTGAGCGGTTTTTTCTATCTTTTTCACGTCGGAGCCTTCTTCTTCATCTCGGGGTTCACGACGGGATTTGAGAAACAGAAGTTTCTCGACTTTTCTCTCAAGAGAATCCGGTCTCTTCTGATTCCCTATTTCTTCACGAACGCCGGTTTTCTGATCTTGCTCGCTGGGATCTCGTTCGCCGGAATTGGGGGCCTTTTTTCGCGCGATCCGCTTCCGCCCGCCCGGCTGCCGATGGCGATCCTTCAGCTTGTGGCTTCGGCGCAAACCCCGGAAATCGGGGGGGCGACGTGGTTTCTGCTCGTTCTCCTCGCGGCCTCGATTCTGTCGTGGGGCCTTCTCTTTCTTTCTGGGCTCGCGCGCCAGTTTGGGGAGAGGGCAGAGTCCATTCTGGTTCTCCTGGTTATGGGCCTGGCTCTTTATGGAGGAACGGTTCTCGTGGAGCGGGGCCTCACCAGCCGGTTCCTTCTCGACCTGACCCCCTATGCGGCCTTTTTCATGCTCGCTGGATACCTTTGCCGGCGGCATGGCGTTTTCGATGGGGCGATCGATCCCGCTTGGGCGGTTCCCATTTCTCTCTTCTTTTCTGTTTTCCTCGTGTGGTTTCGCTGGTCCGGTGTCAACTGGCCTCCAAGATCTTTCGAGTCCTTTCCTTTTCCGAACCTGTTCGGGGCAGCGGCTGGCATCTATCTGAGCTTCTTCGTTTCAGAAAGAGCGGCCCGGGTTCCAGCTCTGGCAAGAATCCTTTCCGTCGCCGGAAGGCAGTCACTGGCCATTCTCGGGTTTCACTTCATCTTTCTTCAGCTGTCCTACCTCGGACTGTGGCTCCTGGGCGTGGTTCCAAAAGAGCAAGTCCAGAGGCTCTCCCTGCCAGACCGGGTTTTCCTGGCTTTTCCGCTTGCCGCCGCCGCAACCGTTGCCAGTGCTGGTGTTGGGGTTCTTCTTGAACGGTGGCCATTCACGCGATGGGCTTTCTTGGGCCGCCCCTTCAGGAGTGGCTCGTGAAAGGCGGCCCGGTTCGTCCCGTCCTGGTGATTGATCTCTTGGTGCGGACAGCTCTTCTGGGGCTTGTTCTTGCTGCCAACGCGTGGGTCATCGATAGCCGAAACGGGTTCCTTTTTGACGATTACGACTGGTTCGCGCGCGTGAAATTCGCCACGTACGACTCGCTGGGCGGGTTTTTCCCCGCGCACGCCTACAACGACCGTCCGGCGGGAGCCATTCTCATCAAGATTCTCTGGTCGCTTTTTGGGTTGAACGCCGCCCCGTACCACTGGGTGTTTCTCTTCATCCATGTTTGCAACGTTTTCCTCGTTTTCGAGATCACGGCTCGTCTTGCGAAGGAAGCCGCCGCGAGGGCTCCTGTTTTCGCGGCCTTTGCTTCTGGTGCGATCTTTGGCTGCTGGCCCCGGTCGCTGATGGCCGTCCAGTGGGGCGGGGCCGTTTTTGACCTCCTGGGCGCCACGTTTCTTCTCCTTTCAACCCTGGCCTATCTGCAAGTCCGCGAGGAGAGGCGGTATGAGACCTTCCGGACCCTGGTTGCCGTTGGGTTCTTCTGGCTCGCCCTCAGAACGAAGGAAATGACGATCGTCTTGCCTGGTCTTCTCCTGCTTCTCGAAGCCGCGCTGCTCGTCCAGAAGGGGGGACTTCGTGAAATCGGAAGGCTCCGGCAGGCGCGGCTCGCGCTCTGGCTGATCTTGGGCACGGGGGGTCTCTACGCGGGGCTGCTCGTGAGGCTCGTCGTCAAGGGAATGACCATCCTGCAAGAGAGCACGAGCCCCTATTTTCTCTCGTACCGGCCGGATGTGCTTTTCGTGAACCTCTTCAAGTACGTTCTTCTCTATTTCGATTTGAGCCGTAACCAGTTCGTTTTCATGGGGATGGGGATGATTCAATGGGCCGTGCTGGCTCTTGTCGCGGTTGCTCTTGCCGCCAGTTGGGTCTTTTCATTTCGGAAAAGGAACGTGTTGCCGGTTGTTCTCGAGGCTGGGTTTCTTCTCACGCTCGGGCCAGTTCTTCCCATGAAGAACATGCAGCATGTGCTTTACCTCTATATCCCGTCGATTCTTCTGGCGGTTCTTCTCGGCTCGACTCTGGCAGTGCTGAGGGGCCGGGTGGAGAAGAGGTGGGGCGGAATGCTTCTGGGCGGGATTCTGGGGGGGCTTCTTCTCGGGGCGACACGTCTTCCACCCGTCCAGATCTACCGAAACTGGTGGTTGTCCCTTTCGGCGAAGGACAAGGTCGGAATTGATAGTCTCAAAAAGATCGCGAGACCCGAGCCGGGGTCGACCATCTTCGTGAGGGGGGCGGAGACGCCGTACAACGTTTTTAACCCGAATGGACCGGGGAACATTAACAAGGTGGTCTTCTCTGACCAGACGCTGAAGACACGATTTGACACTCCTGGACCGGATGAAGCTGGGGCTTATCTCGTCTTGGATCTAGACGCGGAATCGGGAGAGGTCAAGGAGATTGAAAGGGGCATGGGCCAGCCGCTCCCGGAAGCTGAGCGTCCGAGAATGGAAGCTCTGGAGGTGGGGCCGTCGTCGACGGAGCGGGGAGTGGGGTTCAACCGCCAGCCCAACGGGCTTTCCGCGATCTGGGTCCGTTGCCGGCACGCTCGCCGCCGGGCGCAGTTGTTCTGGGAGGAAACTCCTCTTGCGACGACCTACGAGAGCGGGGATGTCCTGACAGCATTCGTTCCGGAGCCACTTTTTGAGAAGCCCGGACGGTACGGGATTACGATTCGAGATCCCGAAACGGGGGAGCGTTCGAGTGCCGTTTTTTTTGAGGTCCGGTGATGAAGGGTGAAGCCATACGTAACGGATTCTTTCTGGACCACATGAGCCGCACGATCCGTGATTTACAGCACAAGCTGATTCCGAAAGGCTTGACTCGTGCCCAACTCTGGTCCATTGTTTCCTCGTATGCGTGTCCCCGATTACCGGTTCGGCTCTTGCCGCGCACCGTGAATCTGATTGCTTGGGGGCGAAGCCCGCCCGTTTCTGGTTCGGTGGTAAGATCGAGAAAAGTCTTTGGGGTAACGAAAGGAGGCTGGAATGGGTTTCAAAGGTTTCATAGGAGCGCTGGCACTCACTCTATCTGGAGTAGTGGTTGCGCAAGGCGACGTGGTGCCTCTCACAGATTGGCAGCCGCCGCTTTTCTGGCAGGCCGACGCCGTAAGCCAAAAGGCGACGAAGGGCTTCGAGCTGCAGACTGATATCTCCGCGGCGATGCCGTTCGTGGCGATGTCACCGTGCCGGCTCGTCGACACGCGGGCCGAGGCTGCGTTCCCGGCTGGGTACGGTGCACCGTCGCTGGGCCCGACATCCGGAGATGTGACCAACGACCGGCTCTTCCAGGGCACGGGCGCTGCTCACAACAACTGCACGGTTCCGGCTGGCGCACGCGCCCTCGCCGCGAACGTGAGTGTTACAAACTACACGGGTCCGGGACGTGTCACGGCGTACCAGGCTGATTCAGCCACGCGTCCGGCGACCGCCACCGTGAACTACCGTACAGGCATCGACACGACCGGAAACGGCGCTGTCATCCCGATGTCTGCCACGGGCCAGTTCCGCGTGTGGACGAACAACGTCACGAACCTCATCATCGACGTTTACGGGTACTACTCGCCTGTTGGCGTGATGGGCCCCACGGGTCCGACGGGTCCGACGGGCGCCACGGGTGCCACGGGTGCTGCGGGCGCCACGGGTGCTGTTGGTCCGACGGGTGCGCAGGGTGCCACGGGTGCCGCGGGCGCCACGGGTGCCACGGGTGCTGTTGGTCCGATCGGTCCGGTGGGTCCGGCCGGTCCGACTGGCGTCACGGGTGCCATGGGGCCGACGGGCACAGTGACCGGATGGCAGGCTGACTGGGTTGGGACCAAGGTCTACGCGCCCAACGATGTCGTCTACTACACCCGGAGCAGCTGGGTCAACGTTTGTACGTTTGGTTTGAATCCGGGCTACCCCGCGCCGGGAACGGTCGGAGCCACATGCTGGACTCTGGTCGCTCAGGGCGGCGGGACGGGTCCGACTGGCGCCACGGGCGCTACGGGTGCCACGGGCGCTACGGGTGCTGTTGGTCCGACGGGCGCCACGGGCGTCGCGGGAGCCACGGGTGCCACGGGTGCCACGGGTGCTGTTGGTCCGACGGGCGCCACGGGCGTTGTTGGTCCGACGGGTGCTATTGGTCCGGTTGGACCGGTTGGCCCGACGGGCGCCATCGGCCCGACGGGTGCCAAGGGCGAACCGGGTGTTGTTTCTGGATGGCAGGCCGTCTGGATGCCGGGCACTTGCTACCTGCCTCTCACGATCGTTGAGTACATGGGTTCTTCTTATGTGAACGGCGCCGCGGCTTGCACGCTGGTTCAGCCGCCGGCAGTCCCCTGGATTCTCGTCGCCGCCAAGGGCGCCACTGGCGCCACGGGCGCTACGGGAGCCACGGGTGCCACTGGCGCCACGGGCGCCACGGGTGCTGTTGGTCCGACGGGTGCTGTTGGTCCGACGGGCGCTGTTGGTCCGACGGGTGCCACGGGAGCCACGGGTGCCACGGGCGCTACGGGCGCTACGGGTGCTGTTGGTCCGACGGGTGCCACGGGAGCCACCGGTGCCACGGGTGCTACGGGAGCCACCGGTGCCACAGGTGCCACGGGAGCCACGGGTGCCACGGGAGCCACGGGTGCCATCGGTCCGATCGGTCCGACGGGAGCCACGGGTGCCACTGGCGCCACTGGCAAGTTCATCGGCAACCTCTATCGCGGAACATTCGCGAAGTCCACGGTTTACTACGTCAACGAGACGGTCTACCAGGGTGGCAACAGCTACGGCTGGTCCTCTGAGAACGTCAGCTCTGACTTCGGCAATCCGTGTCCGTTTGATGACGGCTCTGCGGACTGCTTGGGTGGTGGCGGCACGGCGCTTGCCCCGAACCTTCCCTGGGTTGTTGTAGCGGTTCAGGGTGCAACGGGAGCTACGGGAGCCACGGGTGCTACGGGCGCCACCGGTGCCACGGGTGCTACGGGTGCCACTGGCGCTACGGGCGCTACGGGAGCCACCGGTGCCACGGGTGCTACGGGTGCCACCGGCGCCACGGGTGCTACGGGTGCCACCGGCGTTGTTGGTCCGACGGGTGCCACGGGCGCCACGGGTCCGACGGGTTCGGTCACGAACGTCATCTACTCCTCTGGTCCGGCTGCTGGTGTGAACGTTGGCGCTCTTGCCACGATCTACAACAGCACCGCCACGACAACAGCGGCGACGGCATACGTCATTCAGGCGACGGTCAAGGTTACGGGTATCGGCGCCAGCACGACGGTTCAGTGCCAGTTGCTGACCGGCGCGACGGCTGTCGGGAACACGGGTACCTTCGCCAACGGCATCAGTGCTGGTAGCGTTGATGCGACCATTCCTCTGCTTTACGCGGGCACGGTGGCGTCTTCTGGGACCATCGGTGTCCAGTGCTCGAGCACGGCAGTCGGTCCGATCATTCCCGCGAACGGGGTCACCCTGAACGCGATCCAGGTCACCGGCGCGATCTCGACACCCTAGTCTTTCTCCGGGCCCCTGAATTCTTCGAGTTCGGGGGTCCCTTCAACCTACTCTTTGGGAGGGCGCTTTCGGGCGCCCTCTTTTCTTTTTGGGAACAGCAAAAGGGACAGACAATTTATGAGACCGCCGACTCATGGGAATTTGCTTGCGTGAAATTCGGTGTGTCTGCTATGACGAGGTTCCTTCGACTGGGCGTTCACTCCTCTGTTGTGGCGCCGGATAGAACCCTGATGAGCTGGTATTGATGGAATTGGACTCTTCTGAACGCAGAACCTCACATCCAGAAACGCTCCCATGCGGCACTTTTTCGGGGAATCCCGGTTCATCGCGGGATCATGCCGTGCAGAAGATTCTCATGGGTCTTCAAGTCTTCTCGGGCGCCGTAGCGGTTCTTGCGCTCACGGTTCTAGCCGTCCGAGCTGCCGTGCGCCTCGAACTTAGATGGGACACGTTTTCGTACCATCTCCCTTTCGCCGCCATCTGGGGGAATCTCGGGATTCCCTATGAGATGAACGATCTCTTCAGTGAGCAGTTTCAGGGCTTTCCTCCGCTGCCGCACCTCATCCAGGGGGTCCTGTGGAAGCTCACCGGCTCCGTGAACGCAACGGGAGTCGTAAACTTTCTGGCATTTGGGTCCTTCCTGTTTTTTTGCCACCGCTTCTTACGCGCACCATTTTGGCTGGTGGCGCTCATCTCCCTGACAGCCCCCATGGTCATCATCCACACGACGGTTTCTTATGTCGATTTGTTCGGGAACTCGTTCCTGGCGCTGGGGGCCATGGTTCTCGTTTACCTCTCCTTGTATCCCGAGCGTGCCTCGGTGGCGATCTGGCTGGGAGGGCTCCTTGGGCTTGCCGGGGCCGCATGGAGCAAGTACCTGCTGGTTCCGCTCGCCGCCCTGTTCTTCTGTTTCTATTTTCTCTTGAGTTTTCGGCTGAAGAACTCGACCGAGCCTTCACGGAGAGAGGGGATGGGGCTCCTTCTAGCCGTCGCTCTTCTGGCCGCGGCTCCCTACATCAAGAATTTCATCCTCTACCAGAACCCGTTCTGGCCCCTGCGAGTTCCCATCGCCTCCGGGTTTTTCCCCTACAAGAACCCGGCCAACGCGCGCACCGAGCGGCCGAGTCACTTACGGGACGCCAGCCAGGTGAAACTTTTCGTCCATTCCCTTCTGGAAGTTAATCACCCAGTCCGGTATCCGCATCGAGAACGCTGGATTATCGATCAAGGGACCACGAGTTATGCGTTTCGCATGGGCGGCTTCTGGAAGACCGGCGTGGTGATCTATCTGGTGTTGACCGTTTCTCTCCTTGTCTTCCTTGAAAGAAGGCGTGGGGCCATTCTGGTGATGGCAGCCTTGGGAGTTCTCGCCTTTCTGGCAATTCTGCCTGTCTCCAATGAGTTACGGTATTACATGTTTCTGCCTCTGACCTGGGCGGGGACGCTTGGAATTCTGTTCCCGCTTCTGAAAGAACGGGTGCCGGTCGCGGCCAGTGGCTTCTTGGTGGCCGTCGTCGTCCTTTTTGGATACATGGTATGGGAAAACCGGGCCCATTACCGCATCCAGAGAGTGGGCTACCTCGAGGCCGCGAAGTTTTGGAGAGCCGCTGGCTGGTGGCCCAGACTGCAGTCTGGCGTTACCTACTGCGCCGTAGACATGGCACCGGCGGGAATTCTCCTCACCGGGCCAACGATGCGCGAGTTCACGATCGTGGAGCGATCCCGCTCCCAGCTTTGTCCCGCCAACTCTGTCGTCTTGATTGGAACCAAGACGTCTGCCGCTGACCTTCGTGTCCTCAAGCAGCAGATCGAGTTGAGCGCCTCTCTTTTCAACGCAGGCCGGTACGAGGACGCTGTAACCGCCTGTCAAAAAGCCATTCTGATCGAGCCGAAGTCGGTTTCCGCCCACACCAACATGTGTGCCGCCTATAACGCCATGGGGCGCTGGGAAAAAGCCATGGAGGCTTGCTCTGACGCGCTCGCCATCGATCCCAATCACCAGTTGGCCAAAAACAACTTGGAGTGGGCCAAGAAGGAGTCGGAACGAAAGGGACCGTGAGGAACGCCGGCAAGACACTCAAACCCAACCCCGAATCTCACCGTCTTTTTGTCATCGAGATTCCCATGGCGATCGCATCAACGGCCACCTGTTTCCACCCAAGCGCATACCGCTCGTAAGCTCCCCGGCGAAGCGCTCGTAAAAAAAGCCCCGGGGCTTTCAAAAGGCACGTCCTCATCTCCTTCCTTTCTTCTAGAAACCGCTCTTTTTCGTGGAGGTGGAGCACGACAGGGTGTTTTGGGGAGATGCCCAGCATGGCGAGGCGCTCGCGCAGAGAACGAAACTTCATGGCCTCGTTCTGGCAGTAAGCGGCGTCCTGTCTCTTGGCGTAGACAAACGCCTGGAGCGCCCCGTTTCCGGCCACGCCGACCTGCTGCGAGGAGTGACGGCGGTAGGCGATCAGGGGTTCTTCAAGGACAGCACCGCGTCCCATGGCCTCGAGCGTCAGGGCCATGTAGTAGTCGTGAAGCCACCCTGGCTCGAATGGAAGAACTCGGACGAGGCTCGTCCGGCGCACCGCCAATGCAGCGCCCGTGACCACGTTGTGGCGTAAAAGGACGGCGAGCGCGTCTCCAGACCGGTACTTCGTCCTTTCCCGGGGTGTGAAACCGACACTCGAAAAGAGTGTTCCCGGGAGCCTTGCCCCCTCTTCATCGATGAGATGTCCGTCGGAGAACACGAACGAGAGACCGGGTTCGTTTTCAAGGACGCGCAGTGCCCGGGAGATGCGTCCAGGAAGCCAAATGTCATCCTGGTCGGAAAAGATGATGACGTCTCCGGAGCAACGCCTGGCGATCTCCTCGAAGTTTCGCGAAGAACCCAGCCGCTCTCTGTTCCGTTGCACACGGACGGTCAATTCTGGGTGCCGCCCGCTGAAGGTCTCAATCGTCTCGAGCGTTTGATCGCTCGACTGGTCGTCGCCGATGACGATCTCGCCCGGAATCCGGTCCTGCGCCGCGATGGATTCGAGTTGGCTTTTCAGAAACGGACACCCATTGAAGGTCGCCAGTGCCACGGAGACGGTCAGGGAAGACATCTCTTAACCTCATTCTCCCGGGCTTCGCCCTGAGAGATGTCTTGTGAGAAGGAACAACCCAGCCGGGAAGCCGCAGAGAATAAGGGCCGCCGCCTGTGCGGCGGCGACACCCGCGGGACCGGCGTGCGTTCCGGCGAAAAGAGCGAGCGGCAGATACGAGAGAGCCGCGATAGCTGCTGCTTTCACCTGCTGCCTTTGAAGCGAGAGCGCTCCCATGAGTACAGAGAGCCAGGTCCAAAGTCCCTGTCCAAGGGACTGCGCGCACGCAACCGCAATCAAACCTGGAGTCGAGTAATCCTGGGACCCAGTGAAGAGCCTCACAAAGATCGCCCCGAAAACCACCAAGCCCAGGACTCCTCCCATCCAGATGACGATGACCCAGATGCCGGTCCTTCTTGCTATTCGTTTCACCCATTCCACATCTCCCTGGTGGAAGGCCTCCCCGAGGGCCGGCCAGAAGGGCATCAGCACGGCCTGGTAGATGGCCAGAAGAACGACGAGCAGGCGCCCCACTGATGCGAGAGGACCCACGGCGCCCGTCCCGTGAAGCTGAGCCGAGATGACTTCCGGGCTTCTGAGGAGGATCACGGTGGCGGCGTCTATGAGGAAGAAAAGACCGCCCGCGCTTGCCATCTCGCGAAGAACGCCCGGGCAGGAGTGTTCCAGTCTCGGCCGGGGGATCAAACCCTTCGTGAGACCCAAACCCCAGAGCGCAAGCCCGCCGGCAAGAGGTCCGGTCAAGGTCAGTGCGGCGGCAACCCAGATGGGGGCCTTGATAACGATGGCCGTGGTCACTGCGGCGACGCTGATGGCGTTTCCCGCGCTCATGGATTTGTGGACGAGGTCTCCCCGCTGGTAAGAAAAGACCGAGAACCCTCCAAGAAGAGATGGCAAGGAGATGATAGAGACGGAAAGAGCCGCAATCGTCAACGGGCCAGCCATGAGTCCCGCCGGTTCCCCAATCGTGTTCAGAATCCGGCTCCAGTCGAGAAAAGGCCCAAGAGTCACGAGCGCCAGGAGAAGAGAGCCCGAGGAAAGACCAACGAGGAGGAGGCTCGAGGAGAAGACTCGAGAAGCGGCCTTGCGGTCTGAGTGGGCGACGGCCGCGAGACGGGTCATGAGCACGCTGTTCTGTCCGAGGAATGCCATCGGAATCCAGGTGGTCATGGCGAGCACAGTCATGACGAGCCCGTACTCTTCCCTTGTGGTGTGCCGCGCCAAGAGACCCAGGCTGATGAACTGGCACCCGGCGGTGATGCCCTGATAAGAAACGCCCCAGAGAGCCGCGGCCCGGGCCTTTCCCTGGCGGCTGGTGCGCTCGCGGAACAGGGCGTCAGGCTCCAACAGGGTCCCCAACTCGCCATCGCACCAGGCTGGCTTCGGCTAAGTAGACCATGGAAAACGATTCGTCCTTCTCCTTCTCTTTCCCCTCTCCCCGGTGAACGGGGAGAGGGTGACCGTGAGGCCGGGAGAGGGGTTCTTGGGGAAGCGAAATTGAGTTTAGAAGCAAGTTTTTTTTCGGCCTACTTAGATACGTCAAGGGAATCACGAAGAGGCCATCCATGCGGGGGGAGTCAGGCTCCCGGTTCTCCCGTCAAGGCCATGTTTAATCCCCAGGAACAGAGCCCGGAGTTTTCGCGCCCGGCCAGCTTCGAGAACGAGGGTTGCCGTGATTTCTGCAGTCTGCCTGAGAAGCATGGTGAGAATCCAGGCCGGAAACCGTGTGAAATAACGCCTGACAAGGATGATGCGGTTTCTCGCCATGTAGTAGCGCCTGAGCGGGGAATGAGCAGAAGTGGAGAACGACATCCCCAAGATGCGGTGAATCCGCTGTTTCCCGACCTGATGGCGCATCAGGGGCTCAGCCGTTACGAGCACACGATACCCTCGTGACCGTGCGCGGAGGCAGAAATCGTGGTCCACGTCGTCGATGAAGAGTTGTTCGTCCATCCCGCCGAGATCCGCGTATGCGGAAGCTGGGATCAAGGAACCCGAACTGATTGCGACGGCGGACTCCGAAACCGGCCGGGCCGCCTCGGGCCTGTAGGCGGTGCGCTGGCCCGTATCCGTGTAGTTTGCGGCCAGGACAGCCACTCCCGAGCCGGTCTGTTCCATGAAAAGCCCAAGCAGTCGGGAGACCATTCGGGGGCTGGCAAGAGTGTCCTGATCAAGAAGCAGGACAAAATCGCAGCCTGATTGCAGTGCCGCGGCCGCCCCCTGGTTGAAGCCGGCCGCCACGCCCGTGTTCTCGCGGTTCTCAATGAGCGTTGCACAAAGCGCGGAAGCGGCCTCTCGCACGGTCACGAGGTTCTGCTCGTTCGAGGCATTGTCGACGATGAAAAGCTGATCGACCTGCTGCCTCACGCCGCGAAGCCTCTCCAGGAGGCCGGTATCGGGGTCATGGGACAAAACGATCGCCGCTACTGTCATCATCAGTCTTTCACGGCTCTCAAAAACAGCTCTTCACCGCTTTCGGGATGCCGGCGCTTGCGCCAGCAAGCGCGCCACTGAAACCAGAGTGCCTCCATGTTGGCGATCGAGAAGCGAGGGTCGCGGATATGAGCCTCGGGGGAGTGTTGTCCCCGGCGCCGAGCGGACCTGAAATCCACGCTTCCCCGTCCAATCGCCTGCGCCCGTGCACAGCTTGACCAGCCCTCAATCTTACTGAAGCCCGCGCGCCGGGCGGCCTCGATGAGGCCTTCGAGGCGGAAAAGTTGCAGGTGCCGGGGCGGGTCGAGAGCGTACCAATCCCGTCCATAAACCTCATGTCCGTAGGATGTAGCATTCGGCGTAGCGAGAACGAGCACCCCGCCTCTCCGCAGAGACCGGTGACATTCCTCAAGAAGTGCCACCGGGTCAAGAACATGCTCGATCACATGGTTTGTCGCGATCGCATCGAAAGATTCGTCCTCGAATCCGAGAACCGACAGGTCTCCGGTCCGGACATCAACACCGGACTGCTGACGCGCGAATTCCGCTGCCGCTTCGTCCACTTCTTGCCCCAGAACGTCCCAGCCCAACTGCCGGAAGAGACTCAACCTCTGGCCACCCCCGCAGCCAATCTCCAGAAGGCGGCGTCCGTGTCCCTCGCCCAGGTACATTCGTTCCGAACGCTCCCGCTCTTTCATGTAGGGAAGCGGGCTCACGAGGGTGAGGTAGACCTTTTCGAAAAGAGTTCCTGCCCAGCCCGCAGGCCGGCCGGTGCCCACTTTTGTGTAGTAGTTCTTGTAAAGAAGGGGAAGCAATTCCGGGACAGGTCGCGGGTTGAGCCAGAGAAGCAGATCACTCTTCCAGAAGCTCCACGTTCCAGTAATGCCATAAGCAGAATCAGAGAGACCCTGGTGAAGGAGCGTTCCCTCCTGGCCGAAGACCGGGTCCATGGGGCAGGGAACCGCGCGGATCTTGCCCTCGAAGAACTCAGTCATTGTCAGGTTTCTTGCAGGAATGACGGCTGAATCCCGCCCGGAAGCGCGCGGATGCCCTTTCCCAGAGGCGGGAATCTCGAAGCATGCGGTGCCAGTCCCATGGCCGCAGACGAGAAAGAGCCGTTAAAAGACGTCTGAACAACAACGGTTCCCGGTGGTAAGCCGCTGCCAGGAAGAGGTTCAACTCGATCGCCGCCCGGGAGCACCGTTCCACGGCTTGGCGAGTTCGAGCATCCTTGGCCCGCCACCTGGGTCCGTACCTCTCCGGGATCATCTCCATTTGACGGCGGAAATCGACAAGAGAGCGGCTTCTCGAAGCGGTCTGGGAATCAGGATGAATACGAAAGGCCGCGTGGGGGCGGGGCAAATAGACGACGGGGCCCGAAAAAGCCAATTTCATCCAGAGATCCCAGTCTGCCGTGTACCAGAGGGACTCGTCCAGCCCTCCTAGGTTCACAGCGGTCTCACGCGGAAAGACAGCTCCTGGAATCCCGGCGAAGTTCTGCACGAGCAGCCGCTCGATGCAGAGGTCCGGTGGGATCGGAGTGTTGGGCGGAAGCGGACAGCGCCATGGTCCCAGGGATTTTCCGGCGGGATCGACGAAGCGGCACGCGTGCAGGAGAAGGGAAGCTCCAGGCGTACGGGCAAGTTGGTCTTGCACGGCCACGAGCCGGCCGGGCAGCCAGTAGTCGTCTTGGTGGAGGAAGCAAGCATGGGTTCCGCGGCCGAGATGGAGCCCGTGGTTTGAGCTGGCCACCCAGTTTCCGGCATTTCTGTGAATAACCGTCAAGTTCATGAGTGAGCTGAAGCGGTTCAGGATCTCGAGCGATGTGTCGGTGGAGCCGTCGTCCAATGCGATCACCTCAACTCGGTCATCTCCCTCGTTTGCAATGCTCGTCAGTGCCCGGGGGAGAAACCTGGCGCCGTTGAGGACGGGGACGATAACGGAGAGCCAGGGCTGGGTCACGGCTGCCGCGTCAGGCTGACGGTCAGGGAGCTGACGGTCAGGGAGTTAGCGCCGCGGGAGTTCGAGAATGCTGAGAAAGAAACTCGAGAAGACACACTGAACTCCTGAAGAAATGAGAGTGACGGCGGGAATGACGATTCGGAGACTCTCCGGGTAAGAGATGCCCCCAAAGCCTGCTTCGGCCCAGAGCGCGAGGGCGCGTGTGAAAAGAGCGAGGCCCCCGAGGCAGAGCAAGATTCCGGTCACGAGACCTCGTTCCAGGGTGAAGACGTTCTCGATCGTGTTTTGCCAGGGGGATTCGGGCATGAGGCGTTCGTGGGTCGCGAAAATCCTTGTGAAGACACCGAAGATGAAAAGCTGAAGACCCACGATCACGGCCATCGCGGCCACGAGAAGCGTATTCGTATCAAAAGTGATTCCTCGCACGTTGATGGGACCGATCGTCAAGCGTGCTCCCAGGAGGAGTCCCCCGAGGATCAAGAAGAGTCCGGGCAGGACGAAGAGCCAGCGGGGGGAGAAAAGGAGCATGAACCTGAGGTGCCGCCAGCCGTCTCGCCAGCTTCTGAGATGAGGCGGGCGCGAACGGCCGTCCTTGTAGAGAGTAACGGGGACTTCCGCCACCGTGAGGCCCGCGAGGCTCGCCTTGATGACCATTTCCGAGGCGAACTCCATGCCCGTTGTCCGCAGGCCGATTCTGCATATCGCCTCCCTCGAAAAGCCCCGGAGCCCGCAGTGGAAGTCGTTCACCGGTGTCCGGAAGAAGAGTCTGCCCAGAAAGGAGAGGATGGGGTTGCCGATCCAGCGGTGTTTCCAGGGCATGGCGCCCTTCTCGATCTTCCCGCCTCCCCGAGGCATGCGGCAGCCCATGACGAGATCGGCCCCTTCCCTGAGTTTCTGGATGAAGGGGGCCAGGGCCGAGAAGTCGTAGCTGTCGTCGGCGTCTCCCATGATGATCCACTTACCGCGGGCCGCTTCGATGCCACCGAGGAGGGCATTCCCGTACCCTTTTTCAGTCACGTGAACGACCCGTGCCCCCTCGCGCGCGGCAATCTCGAGAGATCCGTCGGTACTTCCGTTATCCGCGATGAGGACTTCGCCAGGAAGTCCGAGCGTGTTGAGTGCGTGATGTGCTTTCCGAATGCATTGGGCCAGGGTTTCGGCCTCGTTGAGGCACGGCATGAGAATCGTCAGGTCGAGGCCGCGCGGCAAATCCAAATCCATGATTTCTCCCGGTCAGTCAGGGCCCGAGAGCACGAGGCGCTTCTGCCTTCACTCTGAATCCTCGAAGACCCCGAGGTTTGCACCAGAATCGAAGCTACCACAGTTTCGCGGAGGCTTCCGTTGTCTTTACGGCTGGTGGGAATCCTGGGAGAATCCGGCCCCTATGGCGATCGACGGGCTGAAGACGGTGGTGGTAATTCCAGCCTATCGCGTCGAACCCCAGATCGCTGGCGTCCTGAAGCGCATCCCCTCCTGCGTTGATCGTGTTTTCGTGGTTGATGACGCCTCTCCGGACCAGTCCGCACAGGCCGTCCTTTCGGTACTGGATCCCCGGATCACTCTTCTGAGGCACGAGAAGAATCAGGGGGTCGGCGGAGCGATGGTAACCGGGTTTACGGCCGCTCTTTCGGAAGGGGCTGACATCATCGTGAAATGCGATGGAGACGGCCAGATGGACCCGCAGGACATTCCGGAACTCGTGCAGCCTCTCGTGGAGGGGCGCGCGGAGTACTCCAAGGGGTGCCGCTTCCATCACCTGAAAGAACTCTCCGCGATGCCGCGTGTTCGCCTGTGGGGGAGCATCGGCCTCACCTTCCTGACCAAATTTGCCTCTGGTTACTGGCATGTCTTGGACCCGCAGAACGGCTTTGTGGCCGTTTCCGCAAGCGCCCTCCAACGGATCGGCCACGAGAAACTCGCCCGGAGATACTTCTTCGAGAACGATATGTTGATCCGGCTCAACATCATTGGGGCTCGCGTTTGTGATGTTCCGTTCCCGTCGAGGTATGGAGATGAGGAAAGCTCGCTGAACCCGCTCCGGACTCTGATTGACTTCCCACCGCGTCTTTTTGCGGGTTTTGTGCGCCGGGTTCTCTGGCGGTATGTGTTTTTCGACGTCTCCCCCGTGGCGATCTTCTTTTTTCTGGGAACCCTCTTGCTGGCTTTTGGAACGGTTTTTGGTCTCACGGAGTGGATCTCGAACTCGCTTCGCGGGGTGCGGACCGGGGCCGGAACGGTCATGCTGGCGGCAGTTCCCGTGATCCTGGGTTTTCAACTGTTTCTGCAGGCCCTGGTTCTGGATGTTCAGAACTCTCCAAGGCCGGGACCCCCGCTTGGCCGTCCCCGCTGAGCTGTCCGGCTCTCACAGGATGCGTAGTTCCGGCCTTTCATCAGTCACGCGGGGACCGCATCATGACAACGACAGGAATACCATGTCTTCTAAAGTAACGAGAGAGACCCCCAAAAATGAAGGGCCGGCAGGCCGCACCAGGCGCTACGCGTTCTTTGCCTGGGCTCTGGCCGCCCTGATTCTCCTAGTGGGGGCCTACGCCAATTTCTTCAAGAACGCGTTCCATTTCGACGATGGGCACGTCCTGGAAAACAACGTTTTCATCAGGAACATCGGCAATATCCCCCGGTTTTTCGTGGACGCGCGGACCTTCAGCAGTCTCCCCGCGAACTCCACGTACAGGCCGCTGGTTTCCGCCAGTCTCGCGGTGGATTATTGGATAGCTGGCGGCCTCTCGCCGGTCACTTTCCACGTTTCGCAACTCATCCAGCTGCTCGTTCTCTGGGGAGCACTCGCCATCTTCTACCGCAAGGTGATGGATCTGGCACTGCCTGGCCGTTCGAACGCCCTCCTGGCTCTCGGGATGGCCACGTTCTTTGCGGTTCACGTCACGACTACCGAAACGATGAACCTCATGCACGCGCGCTCCGAGATCCAGAGCGCTCTGGGGATTCTCGTGGCGTTCTTGCTCTTTCTGACGAGCAAAAAGGCGCGAAAGTACCTGCTTTACCTGATACCCGTGGTACTCGGCGCGCTGGCGAAAGTTCCCGCGGTTCTTTTCGCCCCGCTTCTCTTTATCTTCGTGCTCCTTGCCGTGACCCGCTGGCGGGGAACGAGCCCGTTGGGGGTGAAGGCGCGAACGAAGTGGGTACGGGCCCTGAAATCTGCGGCTCCTTCCTTCATTCTGGGGGCAGTTCTCTTTGTCGCCATCGACAAAATGGGTGCTCCCGGACAAACCTACGGCGGCGGCGAGCGGTGGTCCTACGCTCTGACGCAAACGTGGGTGTGGGTCAAGTATCTGAAACTCTTTATCTTGCCCACTGGGTTGACCGCGGATACGGATCTTCCGCTCGTGACGGGTCTCTCTGATCCTCGCGCCGTTTTCGGGATTCTCATCCTCGGGTTCTTGCTCTGGGGAATTCTCGCTTCGGCCAGGCACCAGAGAACATGGCCCATCGCGTTTGGTCTGTCGTGGTTTGCCATCGGGCTTCTGCCGACGTCGAGCATCCTGCCTCTGGCTGAGCCCATGAATGAACACCGGATCTTCTTACCTTACATGGGGCTCACGCTGGCGGCGGCGTGGCTGGCGCGGTTGCTCCTGCGCCGTCACCTGGCCGCAGGCCAACCCTTTCTTCGCTGGGCGGTTGTTCTTGGCTGTCTCGTCTTGATCTGTGGTCACGCACTCGGAACGAGGGTGCGAAACACGGCCTGGAAGACCGGCGAGAGTCTCTGGCGGGACGTGACGGAGAAAAGCCCAGGAAACGGCCGGGGTTGGATGAATTACGGCCTGGCCTTGATGGGCCGCGGAGACTATGACGGCGCCAGGAAGAGCTTCGAGATGACTCAGCGGCTCTTGCCCAATTACTCGTATCTCGAGATCAACATGGGCATCCTGGAGGGCGCCAGGGGAAACAACGCGAAGGCCGATCAGCACTTCAAGCGCGCCCTCCAACTCGATCCGGGTTTGCCCGCCTCGTATGTGTTTTATGGCCGGTGGCTCGTTCCCCAGGGACGCGCGGCGGAGGCCGTTCCCCTTCTTCAAGAAGCGGCCCGTCTGAGTCCGGCGGATGGATTTGCACCTGGTTTGTTAATGGATCTTCTGGCAGCGCAGGGAGATCTTGATGGGGCTGCCGCGGCGGCCCGGAAAGTCCTCGAGAACCTCCCGCGGGAGAACCGGGCCCGGATCTACGCCGAGAAGAGAATCCCGCTCGCGGCGGGTGACAACAGCGCACGGGCGCTGTTCGAGTTTGGCGCGCGGTCTAGTCTGGAACAGAGTCACCTGAATGCCGCGCTTGCGTATCAAGCCGCACTGCTGGCAGGCCCGGCGACACCAGAGACTCTGAATAATCTGGGCTGGACACTCGGGCAGCTCGGGTTCAGAGACGCTGGGCGCCGTTACCTGTTACAGGCACTGGAGATGAGGCCGGGATGGGAGCAAGCGCGAAACAACTTGGCTTTGCTCGAAGCCAGCCGCGCTGCGGCTCCACCGGGGACCAGGTAACCCTGGAGTCTTTTCTCGTTTTTCCGTTTGGGCCGGCCCGCGCCTCTCCTTACTTCGAGGACGATTGCCTCATCTCAGTCTGGGCCCACAGAAGGTTGTTTCTTGCAATTTGGAGGGACGGGTCAAAGTGCAGGGCCAGAGTGCAGGCCTCGATACCGTCGCTCCACTGCTTCTGCGCCAGAAATGACGCACAGATGTTGTTGTAAGCCTCGGCATGATTTGGCCGAATGGCCAGGATCTTTTTGCAAGTTGTGATGGACTCGGCATACTGTTGTTTCTCGTACTGATGCCTGCTGAGCGCGAGAAGGTCTTCAACGGATGCTGAATCCGGGTTCGACGGCCCGGTTATCTCCTGATGGACGGTTGCCCCCACTCCTGTCAGCCTGGTTTCCGCAAGGAACACATGGGCCTTCAACCCTCCCTTCGAAGCGGTTTCGAGGAGTTTCCGCCAGACTTCCCGAGCCTCGGCGGTGCGCGTGGCGGCATCCAGTTCCTGAGCGAGGAACTGGGCGGAGGGGATGTCTTCCGGGGCCAACTCCAGAGTCTTCCTGAGGAGTTCAATCCGCCGGCACCTTTTCGCGCTCTCCGCCTTGGTCTTCAGCTCGTTTGCTGTCAGGTTCTTCCCTCGCAACCGCCAGGCGAAATCGGTGATCTGGCTCACGGGTGACGGGGGGAGTGTTCGCGGAAGGTAGGTAGCGCGCAGGTTCTCGACGTCCATGTGAGCCGGAAGGGCATCTCGCCTCACAAACTCGCCGGAGTGGAGGTCTCGGCCATACTGCGCCGAGACATATGAGTCGTGATAGGCATCGATGGCGGCATAATCGCGGTGAAACCGCTTGTCGTGTTCGAATGCGGTTACGTTTGTCCAGTAAGCGTGTGTTGCAATGAACGTCGGTTTGATGCGTTCGAAGACCCAGTCAAAGAACTCCGGGTGGTCATAGTTCCAGACCCGTGTATGCCGTTTCAATAGCTCGACGACGGCTGGCTCGAAGAGGCCGGTGGCATCGTAGACCTCGAGCTTTGATTCCATCAGCATGGCGCCGCCATCGGCGACCAGAATGGAGCCGTTTTTCACGCCGAGGGCGGCTGCATAGTCGTTGAATCGCCGCGCAAAGCTGTTGGAGACCTCCCGGTACGGTGTGGGCGGACACTGTGCGAAGGCCCATGTCCTGGGAATGAAGCTCAATGCCAGGGAAGCGAGAAGAACAGATGCTGCGATGACGGCGCCGGTTCTTCTCCTGCTGTTTTGAGAACGAGCACCGAGCCAATCGATGACGCAAAATAAGAGAAGAACCACCATCACCGCGAGAGGGGTTGCAAAACGGTACTCCCCCATCCAGTCGTTTTCGAGCCAGATGAAGCCAAAGGCGGCGAATCCGAAGAGGAGTGCGGTGACCGCGATGTGCCGGGGCAGGGCCCGCCGCTTCAAGAGCCAGAGCGTGACGGCCAGGGCGGCAATGATGAGGACCGGCCCGGGCCAGCCGGCCGTACCCGAGAAAACCCCGGTGACCTTCTGGAGAGTCTGCGCCGGGTGATTCACGAGAGCCAGCAGCCGGTCAGTCTGCGAATCCCATTCCTTCTTGGCGTAGTAGGGGTGTGGCCACAGCTTTCCGAAGTAGAGAAGCCGGAAAGAAAAGAAGGGAACGATGACGGCCAGAGTGGCGGCGAGGCTTTCGAGGAGCTGACGGCTCTTCCTCTGGAAATCCCCCCGCCTAAAAACCATGGTCAGAATCAGAAAACAGGGAACGGCACCGGCGAAAACGAGCCCATCGGGGCGGGTCATGGCGACTAGACCTGCCACCGCTCCCGCATAAAGAGGCCACCGCGGGGGTGCCAGGATGACGAGGGCCCAGAGACCGGTAACGAGAAACAGCAGCAACCCATTTTCGAGTCCCGAGGCCGTCCAGATGACGAGCGGAGGTGAGAGGGCGAGCGCACAGCAACTGAAGACCCCCGGCAAGAGTCGCTGAGTGCTCTTTCTGAGAACATGCTCAACGGCAGCCAAAGACAGGGCAAAGAGGAGAAAGGCAAGGGCCTTTGGGGTCCAGATGGGATCGAAGATCCGGAGAAGGAACGTGGGGGCCAGGACCAAGACCCAGAGGAAGTTCGAGAATCCCTCAACGGGGACTCTGCCGGGCTGAGCGACAAGCCCGTACCCGCTGGCCAAATTCCTGGAATAAGCAAAGGAGATTCCGGCGTCATCGATGATCCAGTTTCCGAGTAACGCGGCACCCGAGAGGTACAAGAAACAGGCGAGGAAAAGGCCAGCCCAAACTTTATGAGTTGGTTTCATTTTGTGGTTGCCCTTGATCCTGTCGAGTCCGCGTGGCCTGGCCCAGAAGGAACTCCACGGAAGGTGTGGACTCTGCGATGACGAAGATTTGGTAAGAGAAGAGGCTCTTGCTGAGTTTTATCAAGACCTCGTTGATGCGGAGGAGGCCGTGCCCCAGCCAGCCCGTTCCCAGGGCCTTTGGGAACGGAGCTGGAATCCCGCGGATCTCCTTGATTTGGAAGCCCTCGTCGCGGAGCAGGTGGCGAACGGAGCGAAAGGTGAAAAGCCGGCTGTGGGTGCGGTCCAGAATGCCCAGCTTGCCGTAATTGAACTGCCCGAACAGGAGCATCAAGCGCTGAACGAAAAAGGCTACGTTAGGGGTCGAAATGACGATGGTTTTCGTCTCTTGAGTGAATTGGGCCCTGAGCCGCTCGAAGAAAAGCTCGGGATCCTTGAGGTGTTCGATAATGTCGAGCAGAATGAGGTAGCGGAAGGGCGCGACCTTAAAATCGAGCGGGGCATCCAAGTCCTGGACGAAAACCGTGATGCCAGTGACCTCTTCTTCTGGCGCGTGCTGGTCGACCACCGCGACCGAACACCCCTTCTTCAGGAATTCTCGGGCCATGGAGAGCGGACCTGAGCCGATGTCGAGTACGGCTTCGCCCGCGGGGACGGTGGCCAGCGCCACCGAGTGGCTGCTCGTAAAGCCAAGTTTCAAGTCGTAGTGGATGTTGCCGTGTGAGACGGGGTCGAAACGCCTTTGGTAAAGAAGCCCCGAACGGTGAAAGACGTTCCGTATGGTGGCCATCGTGACGTTCCAGGCGTAACGGGTGCCGTTCACGCGGCAAATCTCGTTCCCGTAGTAGGTCGGAATCGGCAACTCGGTTATCCGGGCTCCCGAGTTGAGCAGCTGGATGATGACCTCCGTGTCGAAGTGGAAATCATTTGAGTTCAATCGGAAAGGGATTCCCTCGAGGGCTTTTACGGAATAGAGCCGGTACCCGCTGTGGAATTCCGAAAGCCGGGATCCGAGCAGCAGATTCTGAAACGCCGTCAGAATGCGGTTTCCCAGGAACTTGTAAAAGGGCATTCCGCCTCGAAGAGCGCCCATGGGGGAGAGCATTCGGCTGCCAAGAACGGCATCCGCCTCGTGTTTTTGAAGAGGCTCCAGCAGAGCGGGCATGACTTCCGGGGCGTACTGGCCATCCCCGTGCAAGAGCACGACATAGTCAAACCCCCTGTGGATGGCGTAGGCGTAGCCAATTTTTTGATTACCTCCATACCCTTGGTTGAACTCGTTTCGCAGTACGGTCAAGGGTATGGAGGGATGGGCGTTTCGGTACTCATTCCCCACCTCGAAGGTCCGGTCTGTTGAGGCATCATCGACCACGAGGACCTCGCAGTCGTAGTTCTCAAAGACAGACGCGGGGATGCGCTCGAGAACCCACTTCAAGGTTGTCTCGGCGAAGTAGGCCACGATGAAGACGAGAAGCCGGGGGCGACCCGGGGCCGCCTTTTCTAAGGAGCGCTTCTTCATCGTGTTAGGACAGGGAACCCAAGGAGGCGTCCCTCCTACTTGCCTTCCTTTTTCTTGAGGGCCCAGGAGAGGTTGTTTTTCGCGAGTTCGAAGGACGGGTTGATGGCGAGCGCTTTCTGGCACGAATCGATCGCCTTGTCCCACATCTCGAGAGAGTTATACGCAGCGCACATGTTGTTGAAAGCATTTGCGTCCTGCGGGTCGAGTTCCGTCGCTTTGCGCGCGGCCGCCAGGGCCTCGTAGAACTTGCCCTGCTGGTACAGCGAGAGGCTCTCGTTCACGAGTTGAGCCGACTCCGAAGGTGTTTTGGCCGCGGGCTGTGCTGCTGGAGCAGCCGTGGGTTGAGCCCCGGCCGGAGCCGCGGGAGGCGTGACCTTGTCTTTCTGCGAGATGAGAAGGTAGGCCACGAGAAGAACGAGGCCCATTATGAAACCGATGAGGTAACGGCGAGGGATCCCGGATTTCTCCTCTCCGCTACTCGCGGGAGCTTCTCCACGGGCACTCGCCGGCGAAAGTTCCGGGTCGGGGCTATTCGCGGAACTCGCCCCTTTCGGTTCTCCTTCTCCCGTTCCCGAAACCTTGTTTTCACTCATTACTTGTTACCCCCAAATCGAAACAAAAATCAGAAACCGACTCTTACCACAGGAGCCAGAAAAGCGCAGTCTATTTGCGCTGGCGCCCTTATTTGAAGTAACCGGTGACATCGAGAATCATGTGAACCGACCCCGCGGTTGCGAGGTGGCAGTAGACCGACAGGTCGAGCGTGGTCACCGCCGTGTTCAGGGGAACGATGGCTCCGTTCGACAACGCAGGGTCCGAAGCCTGGAAGTTAATCGTGGAGACATTGGGTACCGAAACGAGGCTCGAGGGGAAGAGCGTGAGCCGGCCCCGGTCCGTGGCCTGCGTGATCGCGACATTCATCGTCACGGCCGCCGCGTCTGACGGCACGCCGCATTTGGTTTTCACCGTGAACTGCCTCGTGGTGTAGGCCACGAGAGCAGGGGCCGCCGCGTCCGAGCCGGTGGAATTGCGAGTATCCGCAATCCGGCACGGAGTCAGAGGGTAGTAGGAATACGGGCCGGCCGCGAAGGCGGAACCCGTAACAGCCGCCAGGGCGGCCACCACCACCGCGAATAGGACGAATCTCCTCATGACACACCTCCCTGAATGCTTGCGCAGGCGCTTTCGTAGAGTCCGTATACCCCCAATGATAATCCGTATCCTCTCCCGTGGCGCGAGAGCCCCGCGTCCTCGCGCGCGTGTTGCGCCCCGAACCGCGCGGGAGGAAAATGTCCTCACCATGGAACAACGTGCGAGTCGCTGGCCGGCCTCGAGGCGGTTTGCCGCCGCCATCTTGTTTTTCTTCCTGGGGACGATGCCTGTCGCCCCTCGAGCAGATTCATCGCAGCCCGCGGACCCGCGGTCATTCTTGTGTCCAGTGTCCCGGCTGGAACAGGCTGCCGCGCCCGCCGGTGACGGCAGCGCCGAGAGGGTCGTACCGGATGCCGCCCTGTCGCGGGCCCTCCTTTCGCTGTCACGAAACGAGACGGCCATCCTCCGGGACTGGCCGGCTGGTCCTGGCGTCCGGCGTGACATGGAGATGAGCCGGATGGATGTTTACGCCGCCAACTCGAGGGTGGTGGTCATCGACCGCAACGGGACACGGGAAGTCCCGCGATCGAGCCGCGTTTTCTTCACGGGTGAGGCCCTGGGAGATCCCTCAGTCCGGCTGATGCTCGCCGTGGATCCCCTCGAGGGAATCGTTCTGGGTTTTTCCCAGACCCCACAAGGGTTTCACGAACTCAGGCCCGAGGGCCCGGCCCGGCCTGAGCGGACGTATCTGCTTGCCAATTCAGAGGCTTTCAGACGGGCGGAAGCTCCGGATGCAACCTGGAATTGCGGTCAAGAAATGCTGCCGTTTTCCGAAAAGCCGAGGACGCCTCCCCGGAAGGGCACGTCTCTTCCCGCGGCTCCCAGGGCTGCAACCAAGAGCGCCATCATCGCCGTTGATACCGACAACGAATTCATGCAGCTGAAGTTCTCGGATAACACAACGAACGCCACCTCGTACATCGCGTCGCTCTTTGCCGCGATGAACGTCATCTACGAGCGTGATACCGGTGTCCGGCTGCTCATTGGCGAAACCACCCTGCGCGTTTCGGGTTCTCCAGATCCATGGACCGTGACGGGGAGCCCCGCCAGCGGTGCCCAGCTGACTGAATTCTCGAACTGGTGGGCGGCCAACAAGGTAGGCACCACCCGCGCCCTGGCCACTTTGCTCTCCGGGAAATCATCCAGCCCAAACAGCGCCTCTGGTATCGCCTGGCTCGACGCCCTCTGCGACAAGAGTTTCGGTTACAGCTTCTGCCAGGTCTTCCGTATCGATTACCTCTCCGGCGACACGCTCATCGTCGCTCACGAAATCGGTCACAATTTCGCCTCCCCGCATACGCACTGCTACGAGGACCCCAAACCAGATACTTGCGTCAACTTCGAATCGTGTTACACCGGCCCGACCGCATGCCCTCCCGCGGCAACGTACCAGGGCGTGCCCAACGTGACCGGGACCCTGATGAGTTACTGTCACCTCTCCGGGATCTCGGGTTGCACCACCTCACTCGTTTTCCACCCGGCTTCGCTCACGCGTTACCTCGATGGAGCCATCACGGCCGCAACCGGGTCCTGTATCTTCCCGCTCACCGCGCCCACTCCCAATTTCACCTTCAGTCCCGCGAGCCCTCTTGCGGGGCAACTCGTCACCTTTACCGATACGTCGACCGGTTCCCCCACGTCGTGGTCCTGGACCTTCGGCGATGGCGGAACGTCGACGGCGCAGAACCCGTCTCACACCTACGCGTCCGCAGGCACGTTCACCGTTCGTTTGACTGCCACGAATGCCAGCGGCGGCAACTGGGTCGAGAAACCGGTGACGGTAACGGCAGCTGGAGCCCCGGTGGCGGATTTCACGTGGCTGCCCGTCAACCCGGCGGCAGGAGCGCCGGCCTCGTTCATTGATACATCGACCGGTTCCCCCACCTCGTGGGCCTGGACATTTGGCGACGGCGGGACGTCGACCGCGCAGAATCCGTCTCACGCATTCGCGGCGCCGGGGGTGTATCAGGTCACGCTCCAGGCGACGAATCCGAGCGGATCGAATTCAAAGACGAAACCGCTGACCGTACCGGGTCCCGCCGGATTCAACACGCTCTCTCCATGCCGCGTTCTGGACACCCGGAACGCGACCGGCTCCGATGCCGCCGCGCCCATTCTCGAGCCCTTCTCCACGCGTGTTTTCGCCGTTGCCAACCGTTGCGGAATACCAGCTTCCGCCAAGGCCATTTCCGTGAACCTGGCGGTGGTGAATGCCCAAGTCAGAGGGAACATCGTTGTGTATCCCTCCGACGAGATCGCCCCCGTGGCGTCCATGATCAACTTCCCCCCATCAGCGGCACGAACGAACAACGCGATTGTCCGCGTTGCGCCGAACGCTTCGATCGCCGTTCGCAACAACGCCGCCGGGACCGTCGATTTCATCTTGGACGTCAACGGGTGGTTCGAATAGCTGGAAGCTCCACCATTCCCCGGTTCGCCGGGACCGTGCATGGGCAAATTTCGTAAGGACAGGGCGAGGGCGCCGTTACCAGCTGGACGGGGCCCGTCAGGACGTTGCCAAGGAACCCTTCCGCGTACCTCTTTGCCGTGCGGCACATCCAGGCTTCGCCCGTCTGTGTGACGACGAAGTACTCGACACCGGCCCAGCACCGCAACCCCTGGTAACTGGGAGCCCGGTTGGCCAGGTGCGGGCTCGGGTCCTCTCCCAGGATCTCCTCGATTCGTTTTCTGTCTTCCTCGTTGTAGGGGTAGATCCCCTTCCCGGCCTTCATGACTTGCGGGAAGAAGCGGAGCCCCGTTGCCTCGACGTCCCGTTTGGCCCGGACGAACTCCTCCATGCGGCCGGGGACGAGAACGCTGTTGATCACCAGGCTGGCGGCGGGGTCCATGTGGGCCCGCAGCACGAGTGCCTTCTTCAGGAAACTGGCCGTGTCCTCAAACTCGAGGTGAAGGCTCGCGCTCACGATGCCGAGGCGCCCGCGCGTCATCGAGGCAAACCTCATCAGCGCGTCAAGCGACGGGGACAGGTTTGTGAGGACGGAAATCGTGTGCGGGGTGTTCTTGACGAGGCCCGGGACGATGATCTCGAGAAAGGAGGAGAGGGAAAACGGCTCCCCGCCAGACATCTTGATCTCCCACGCATCAGGGAGGGAGGCGAAAAACGAGAGAAATCTCTCTATTTCGCCGGGAGTGGGGGAGCCGCGCCGGTGCATGGGGCTCTGAATGCAGTAGCTGCACGAGTAATTGCAGTGCCCGCACACCTGCCACTCGATCGTGGGCCTCCGGGTCATCCGCGCCCCGTGACCTCGAGAGCCGCTTCTACTCCATACCTTTGTTCGAACTCCTCCCGGAAGGCCACGTTCTGGTTGTACTTTCCGCACCGGGAGCAGTCTGCAAAGTACTCTCCGCGGCGCAACTGGCCGCGAAGAGCATTCCAGACTGGGCCCGTCCAGAGCGTGGCGAACCCGCGTCCCCCATCGAGCTTTCCGGTTTCGATTGCAGGGGCGCAGCAGTAAAGAACCGTGCCATCCACCGTGATGCGCGCGTAGGCATAACCCATGAAGCAGCCCGTTTTAGCGATGGGAGCCGTGTCTTCGCCGCCGGCGCCGAGCTGTCTTTCGAACACATCGAGATTCGTTTGAACGCCCAGAGAGCGCGCGTGGTTCCGTGCCGTATTCACGAGTTGGTGACGAAGCACGTGACGGTCGCCGTCCGTTATGCGAATGGCCCCTGTCCCCCGTTCGAGGCTCGCCAGTTTGAAGGTGATCGAGGCCGCGTTGTACTGTGCCGCAAGGTCCACCATTTCGACGAGTTCGCGCGCGTTCGTCTGGCAGATGACGTGAACGTGTTTGAAGCGCCGCCCAGCTTTCCCGAAGACCGTCAACTGTTCGTGAAGCCTCTTCCACTCGCGAGAGGAAAAACTGGGATGAAAGGCCAGGTAAGAGGCTTCGCTGGCGCCGTGGATTCCGATCAGGAGCTGGTCGACCCCGAGGTCCACCACGCGGTGAGGGTCCGCCAGGATCAGGTTAGTGATGATTGTGAGGTTGAGGCCTCGTTTTTTGACGGCCGCGATCACGTCGTAGATCTGGGGGTGGATGAACGGTTCTCCCATTCCAGAGATGATGACGGCCCTGAGGGCTCCGAGAGAGACGACCTCATCCAGGATGCGTTCAACGGTCTCGAGAGGCATTCGCTTTCTCTTCCACGCCGTGTCCCGGGGAGTCGCGAGAAGAGGGGAGTGGTCCCAGCAGGTGAGGCAATCCGTGTTGCACGCGTTCACCAGGTCGATGTGAATCGTTAACGGACCCGTCAGGACGCGGCCCTGTCGAATTCCCAGGAAGACCAGGTCTTTGGGTTTCACTCGGTGGCCCGCGTGACAAGGTCTCTCAAGACGTGGCGGGAGGCGGGGAGATCTTCACTTTCCATTTGCGCTTTGGAGAGCCGTTCAATCCCGCGTGTCAGCGATTCTCCCTGTGTCTTGAGGCTGTCGATGAACTGAGAGAGCATCGCGGCGAAGCTATCTGCCGGGATTTCCTTTTCGGGGTTGATGGTTCTCACGAGGTTGAGCGCCGCGTTCCAGTCGCCGAAAGGGGCAACGGCGTGGATGATTCCGGCAATCGCGCCGGCCCGCTCCTCGAGTGTGCCCCGGAGGATTTTTTTCGAGAGGACGGGCACGATTCGGGAGGCCCAGGACGCGGGAATTCCAGCCGCGGCGATTTCCTCGACAACCCTCAGCGTGGAAGAGACGGCCCGCCTGGCCTCGTCCCGCCTCCGGGGTCCCAGGGGACGGCGGGCGCCGCTCTCGAAGGGTTCGGGATCAAGGGACCTGTGGATGTCAAAGAACAGCTCGAGCGGCACGCCGGTTTTTGTTGCAACCTCGAGCCACGCATCCGAGATGGCCTCCTCGGCAGCCTCCACTTCATGCGGGGCCAGGACGAGCATGAGGAGTTCTCCCGCGGCGGTGCGGGCGTTGTTTGAGGGGACGAGGTTCCGCGCCGCTTCCCTGGCCCTTCCTCTCGTTTCAGGGTCCCGGAAATGGTGAAGGGCTTCCAAAATGCGGCTTTTTGAAAGCTGACCCTGGAGTACCACTCCGGCACCAGCTTTTGCCGCTCTTCTGGCGCGGCGGTCTTGTTCGTCGGCGATCTTCTCTTGCGGCAGGAAAACCGATGGCACCCCGGCGTGCATCAGTTCGAAAAAGGAGTTGTATCCGGCCGCGGTGAAGGCGATGTCGAAAGCGGGCATCCACTCCATCAAGCTGCCATGAGAGAGCCAGGTCACCCTGGGGCCATGGATTTCCCGGCCCCGGTAAAGGGGGCCAGCTCCCACAACGGTGTGGACGGCTGTTTCGGTGGAGAGAACCTTCACGGCTTTCAGAAGCTGTTCTTCCGCGCTCGCATCTCCGCCACCGCCCGCGGAAGCGTAAACGCAGAGATCACTGGCCTTCACGCCAAGTTCCTTGCGTGCTTCTTCACGCGGGCGCAACTCGACCCGTTCGCGAACCATGATGGGGCCCGTGAAGCGCAGCGCGTTCTCGACGGCGGGGGGGAAGATCGAGGCCGCCTCCTCCTCGCCGTCGGGAACCAAGATCAGGTCGTAGAGCGGCAAGAGGGCCTGGAAATCGGCTCTTTTGGCGAACTCCTCCTTGAGTGGCCGGTAAATGAAGGCGCGGCGTTTGACCAGATCGAGAATGGGGAGGAGTTCGCCAAAGGTCCCATTCGGAAAGGTGTCGACGATGAGAAGTTCGGGGCGAAGCAATCCTGCCGAGTGCCAGATCCACTGCTTGGCGAGGGCGATGTAGGCCAGTTTGTCAATGCCAGCCCGTTCGACCGCGGTCTTGGACGGAATCTTGAAGGCGGCAAAACCTTCGTGAAAGAGGAAATGGCTGGCCTCGCTCGAGGTGAGAAAAAAAACCTCGGCGTTGACACCGCAAAAAGAAGCGTAGCGTTTCACCCACCGGTTGATGGCGATGAGACGTTGAATGTGGCCGATGCCGCCCCCGTTGACCGCGTAACTGACGACCCGGATGGAACGAGCCACGCCGCACTCCCGTCAGGAAGCGTCCCGGAAGAGGTCGCCGCTGGTGCGGCCGCTCGACGCGAGGGCCGCGGACGCCGAGGCCATGCTGTCCAGTCTGTCCGGCTGGTAAGAGTACCCCGGGTGACCCGCGTAATAAGTCTTCACCTCGGGGATGAAGTCGCCGTCGATGCGGCCGTCGGTCATGAGATCCCACCAGAGGAAGTCCGAGACGAGGTTGGCCCGGTCGTACTGATTGAACGAATAGACGGTTGTGTGGGCGGTTGATGTGCGGGTGATGTGCTTCCTCAGCTTGGCGGGCCTTTCGACGAAGCGGGCGTGGAATTTGTCTTTCGGGAAGACAGAAAAGGCCTTTTTCGGGCGGCTGTACTTGGTGATGTCCCGGTCGAGGCTTCTGATGTCGTCCTCGATGCGTGCCTTGAGGGGCAGAATCTGGCGTAACTTGATGGCGTCGAGGTACTCGATCTGCTTCGTGATGCCAGACCAGCGTTTGGCCATCATGCCGAGCGCCGGGCCCTCTTGCAGGGCCTCGCCGAGCGCGTCTGGCGGGAGGTCTCTCAAGTACTCGATGAGGCTCGCTCTCGCGAGCGCGAGGTAGCGCTGTTCGAGAGTGGCCAGTGCATCCTGTTGCTGGGCCAGTTCGGTTTCGAGCGCCTCGCCTGCTTTTACTTCGGCCTGAAGTTCCGCGAGTTTCGAGTCGTAGGTTTGCAAGGTTGCCATGGCGTCGAGGTATTCGAGCCGAACTTCCTCAAACTCCTTCTTTTCGGGGAAGCGTTCGAGTATCTCGTCTCCGGCTTTCCAGTTCGCGTAGTAGCTGGCCCGCCAGAAGGGGACGCTGTACTGCCCGGTGCCGTAGCCAGAGGCGAGGAGGGTGCCAAGCCTGGGGTGATCACACTTCTTGACGATTTCCGCCGAAGGCTGGCGGAACTCCAGAAGTTCCGCGATGGCGCGTGTGAGCTTACCCACGGCGGGGTCCCGCAAGAGTTTGCGATCGCGGTAACGCGGTTCGAGCTGGATGGCGGCGATCCGTTCCTCCCGTTTTCTTCGTTCGCGCTGCATCTGTCCCGGGAAGTCCTTCTTGGCGAGAGCGGGAAAACGGCAGCGGGCGGCGGTGGCGGCGATTGTCTCCAGCTCTATGTCTGGCAAAAGGGCAGCCGCGATTTCATTGCCAGCAGCGTTGTGGCGAGAGACGAGTTCCTTCTCGCGCTCCTCGTGTAGCGCGAGTTCCTTGTGCACCGTCTCGAGATCGGCTCCGAGGTTCTTCTTCTGTTCGCGGGCCGCGGCCAAAAAGTCAGGGACCGAGTAAGCCGTGCTCATTTCAAGACTCCGCGACGGTGCAGGTGCTTCAGGAACTGGATGGCGGCAAAAGTGAGGGTCTCTTCAGTCATGGCTTCGAATTCATCGACGAGGAAGATGTGAAGGGTTCCGGCGTCCATCTTCTGCTCGAGGGCGTCGATGATGGCTGGTGTGACGGTGGTGCGGTCTCCGGCCTCGGTCGTGATGAACTCGTAGCCGGCGCGGGCTTCTGGGTCGAAGCCGTCGAGATTGATGGCGATCCCGTCCTCCGAGAACGCGAAATCCTCGGTGATCCTGAGCCCCGCGGTCTCGAACTCGCGTTTCAGGATGAACCGGCCATGAGCCTCAGTGAATCCATGCGGGTGCGATTCTTGCTCGGTCATTTCGGGTAATCGTACTCCCGCTAGTCTCTGGCGGGAGGTTCGATCCGTCTCACTTGCCGCCACATCTCCAAAGTCCTATCCTGCCCTGCCGTCAGAAGGGCAAGGGAATGCCCGGAGACAGGGGGGATCGAAATGAGAAGAGCTGGGAGAAACGCTGCCGTGTTTGCCGTGTTCCTGATGGTCGCGGTGAGCCCGGCACTCGCGAGGGATCCGGAGGGGAAACCCAATCAAAAACAGGAGCCCCCGGCGTCGCAGGCGGCGCCAGCGGCGAAGGCGACGCTCATCTTTTTCATGAATCCGAATGGGCGCCCGTGCCAGAAACAAGACGAGATCCTGAAAGACAGCCGTGGGCAATGGGAGGCCCTCGCGAACCTGCGGTATGTGCGAACGGACGTGGCGGCGGACCGCGACGTTTTCTACCAGTATGGAATAAGGTCCTTACCGAACCTCATTCTCGCGGGGCCAGACGGCAAGGAGATCTTGCGCTACCCTCCCGGCATCCAGTCTGCCGAATCGATTGTCTCGGGCATCAAGAGCAAGGCTGTTCGCTGAGGGCGAAGCGGTGGAGACCCTGAACGGACTCACTCTGGCGAATGCGCTTTTTGCCATCGGGGCAGGCATACTGAGCATTGCATCGCCCTGTGTCTTGCCAGTCTTGCCGATCGTGATGGCGGGGCAGCCGGGGGAGCACCGGCTACGGCCAGTGGCGATCGTCTCGGGGTTGATGTTCACATTCGTACTGATGGGGGTGCTCTCTTCCCTTTTCGGGTCAGTCGTGGGGCCCCTGCTCGTCCGGCTGGAGAAGCCCGTGGCCATCCTCATTGGCGTCATCGGGTTCCTCGTGCTCGCGGACGTCAACCCCTTCAAGAGATTGCGCATCGGGCTGAACCCCGAGCGGGGGAGAGGCCTTCTATCTGGCGCCATCCTGGGGGCCTCGCTCGGGCTCGTCTGGATACCGTGCGTTGGCCCCTTTCTGAGCGCTGTATTGGCCATGGTCGCCGCGCGTGCCCAACTCGGTGAGGGAATTCTTCTGCTTTCGATCTACAGCATCGGGTTCGGGGCCCCGATGCTGGCCGCCGGTTATGCTTCGCACGCCTTCCGGGAGAAGACCGCTTTCATCAAGACGCGTCCCCTTCTGGTTCGTATAGCGAGCGGGGCCCTGCTCGTCGGGCTTTCCGGCTGGATTCTGGCCAGGGGCCTTTACAGCGCCCCCTGGTGATGAGACGTCTTGGAAAGGTGCAAGGTGGTTATCCCAGGGCATCGAGAGCGCCAGAAATATCGATGAGGACCTTCCGGATGTTCGCGTAGGCGGCCTCGGTGATGATCTTCTCGCGATAGGTCTTGGGGAGATTCAGGTTAACGGGGATGAGCTGCTTGTTAACGTGGTCCCCGAGTTTTCCTATCTGCTCGGCGGAGAGCTTGGCGCCAGGATTGTCGTGCGTGTGCTGGGCCACCTTGATCAGCACTTCCTTGAAAAGGGCGTTGATGGTCTTGAGGCGCAACTGGAATGGGTCCTGGCCGATCTTCTCAGCGAAGACCCCGACGAGCTTCCCGGCAATGTTGTTCCCCACGGCGCCGTTGACGAGTTTCTCCGTCACCTTCTTTTTGAGGTTCGAGGCCAGCTTGCCGTAAATCAGTTCTGCGAGGACGTGAGAGTAAAGAGCCGGGGTTTTCTCTCTCAGGTAGCTCTCGTTGTACATGAGGGCGAGAGTCCCTTTCTTGAGGGCGTCGAAGTTCTGGTAGAGCTTTCCAGCGGAAACGAGTCCCTGGAAGCCCCGGACAGCGAGTCCGCCGGGGCCTCCCATGCAGGCCATGGCCCCCATGTACAGATCGAGCCAGGTTTCCATCACCTTCTTCGTTGCCGAGAGCGAAACCGAAACTTGATCGGCGGCGCCGAAGGCAATCTCCTTGCCGAAGTCGAACTTTGACTGGGCAAAGACCTTGCCTCTTTTAGTCGTGTGTTCTGGCTTGGGTTCGACCACGACAAAGACGACGTATGGGCCGTAGTTACAGTAATAAAACACCTGACCAAAGCGGGCCCAGAGGATCTTGCCGGCAGTGGCCACCCCGCCATTTGTGCTGCTTACGGTGCCCTCGATTGGTCCCAGCGTCAGAAGTTCCTCAGCTCTCAACTCGAATGGTTCGGCCATTGTGCTCCCTGCCTTTCCCAAACACGCGCGTTTCCCAAAGATCCTCCTCCGCTGGCCCAGGGCGGACTCTAGAGGGCACTTTGGGTCAAGGGGAACCTGCCAGTGCTCCCGGGAAGGCCGCTCGAGGAACCGGGGAAAATCAATCCATGGGTTTAGCTATAGGCTTACTCCGAAGCCAATCCGCGTTTGGATGTTCTGGGGATAGTCCTGCATGAGTTTCCGGCACAAGGCGGATAAGTCAAGTGGCTGGACTCAGGACTAACGCCCGGGACACGGTCTCGCGCAAGGAGTCTTCTGTCCCTTTACTTCCGAGTTGGAGGGTGATAAAGGTAAAATACCCATCTTGTTTTAGTTTTGTGTCGCAAGACGCATCGAGAATTCCGAGGGGGAGGAAGGATGAAGTCTACTTTTCGAGTGGCCGCTCTTCCGTTATTTCTGGCGGCGTTCAGTGTGGCCGGCCAGGAACTGACGATTCAGAGTATCGAAATTAACCAGGCTCTTGGCGTCCAGAAGGGTGGGGCGCTGAAGTTCGTTGCAAATAAAGACACCGTGATCAGAGCCTTTCTCTCGCAAGAGGTCACGGTGAATAACGAAACGACATCTGTTGCCGTGACAAGGGACGGAACGCAGGTCGTCAGTTTGGCACCCCGTTCGTACGATACCCCGGTTCGAGTCGTCGATTTCCTCTGCCCGACGCTAGCAGCCTGTGGCAACTGGGCCGCAGGGAGCTATGTCTTCAACGTAAAAGTAAATGGAGTTGAAAAGAGTACAGATGGTACTCAATACAACTTCGTCGAGAGACGATCCCTGCGCGTGCTGGCATTGCCGGTCAAGGCGAACTACAACGGCACCATTACACAGGTTCCCAACGACAAGTGGAAGCAGATGTGGGAGTACACGGCTCGTGTCTACCCCGTTGCGAAGCAGAACTTCAAGTGGGTGGTTCGCGACGAGTTCGACGCGTCCGCAGCGAAGTTCAACCTCGAGACCGACAATGGGCAGCGCGAGCTTTGGCAGGCCCTCACAAATCTGCAGCCAGAGCAGTGCGGTACAAACCCGCAAGCTGAGGGGTGTTTTGAACTGATAGTCGGTTTCATTTCCGATAGGCCAGGCGGGTACCCAAACGGAACCTTGCAGGGGTACACGTTTGGCAGGCCAACGAACCTCGTTGTGGCAAAGGACGAAGACGCCGAAGCCACCGTGGCCCACGAGATCGCTCACATCTATAAGGTTGGAGACACCTACACGGGTGGATCACTGAATTGCGCGGTGAACCCAGCTCCAGATGGCATGAAGGGTAAGGACTGGGATGACAGATCGAAGGAGGTCTCTTGCAATCAGGGACGGCAGCAGTTTCCGGGAGTGGACGCAACCCTGATTCCAAGGGCGCAGAATCCCTACGAGGTTGGCGGGCGTGGTGCTCTCGGAGATATGGCCTGCTACATGGGTTCCGGTGGTAAACAAGCTCAGTTCTGGACGACACAGGACGCCTATGACCACCTCTTCAACTCCCTCCCGCCCGCGACGCCGCCTTCTGCGCGAGACCGTCTCCAGGCTGCGGAGCGGTACCTTTCGTTTCTGGGGTATCTGAGTAAGACCAACGCTGTAACGAAGGAACCCTGGGAGACGTTCACCAGTACGGACATCCTTCCGGACACAACCGGTACCCTCATGATTCGCGCCGTGGATGCTGGCGGGGCCACGATATCCAGCCAGAAGCTCAACGTGGAGTTCTGGATTCTGAGCACCCCCCCAAACCCGATCCGGGAGATTGACCCGGCGCCGTTCGAAGGTGCCCTCCGCCTTCCAGCTGCCGCCGCCAAAGTGCAGATTGTTCAGAATGGGTCGGTTATTTATGAAGTGCCCGTGAGCACCCACGCACCGGTCGTCACCTCCGTGAGTCCCGTTTCGGAACAACTCCTCTCGGGCCCCTACACGGTGTCTTGGGTTGCCTCGGACCTCGATGGAGACGCGTTGACTGCCACCGTCGAGTACAACGCGGATGTCACGGATCCGAAATCTGAGTGGATCGTCCTCGAGGGAGACTTGGATGGGAGTAGTTACGCCCTCGACTTCCAAGATCTGCCTGGCAGCGGAACTGCCCGGATCCGGGTGAGAGTCACGGATGGAATTCTCTCCGGATCGGCCGAGAGTGCAATCTTCAGCGTTCCGGCGAAACCGCCGGCAGTCTTCATCGATGATCCAGAATTCGGCCTGAGCTACGAAATCGGAGACGACGTCATTCTCGACGGGGACGCCGCGGATCTTTATGACGACAAGATTCCTGATTCGAGTTTGGTCTGGAGTTCGAACCGTTCGGGCGTTCTCGGAACGGGTACGAGTCTCATCACGTCGAGTCTCCCAGCGGGCGAACATGTCATCACGCTGGCCGCGATCAACAGCAAGGGGCTTTCTGGATCCGCCAGCCTGACCATCCACATTGGAAGCCTGGCTTCGGAATTCGTCGAAACCCCGGATTCCGGGGCGCCGCAGGTTCCGCTCAATGTTGAGCTGTCCGGGCGGACGATCAATGCTGTCTTCACACGGAGCACCCTCGCCCCGAGTTCGCTCGTGACGCTCGAAGCGGCGAAGTCCCCCGGTGGGAACACACCGCCCGAGAGGTATGAGTTTGCGGGGGTGAATTTCCGTCTCGGAGTGCAGACGGAGGACGCGGAAGGAGATCTCCAGGACGTCGATTTCACATCGAACACGGGTATTCAGGTCACCCTCGGCTACCCGGTCCCGCTTCCGGGCGGATCGAAACCGGCTGGCTTGAGGCTCTTCCGTTTCGATTCTGTTACCGAGACCTGGACGGAAGCCGCCGGCGCATGTAGCCCGCAGGCAACCTATGACGTTTCAGTTCCCGGCCAGCTCACGACTCGTGTTTGCCGTTCCGGGCTCTACTCCCTTGTTTTTCCTGGAGTGGAGTTCTACACCATTCAGCCGTGCCGGTTGATCGACACCAGAACTGACTCTTCCATCGGGGGACAGTGGGGACCCCCGAACATCGTCCCGAATTCGGATCTGGATCCTTACACTCTTGATAGGGCCTTCACGGGCACTGCGGCACCGCACTGCATGGTACCCCCGGACGCCACGGCGCTCTCGGTCATCGTCACGGCATTAAACTACGATGCGCTTGGCCGCTTCACAATCTACCCGGCCGATGTCACCACACGGCCTGGAATAGCAACGGTGAATTACAGAATGGCGGATGGTATTGCGAACGTCGGGACAGTACTCCCGCTTTCGGCGGACGGGAAGTTCCGGGTCTTCTCGAACCGTCCGGCGGATCTGATTATCGATGTGAACGGGTACTATCTCGCTCCCTCGGTAGAGGCCCGCTGAGTGCGTTGCCTTCCACCCCAGCCGCGGCCCTCGGTATCTATGCGGCCGAAGCCTCGGCTGGGGACGTCCTGAATGGAGGGGCAGCCTACTGTGAGGACTGGACCTGCACCACCGGTAAAGTTGCAAAATCTAAATCAAGACGTATTCCAAGTTTGGTTCCTTCAATTCCAATCAAGCGCGGATGATGACTAAAAAAAGGGAGAGAGAAGAATGAAACTGAATATGATAGCTGTCAGGACGCTATGTGTGCTTGCCGCAATCGTTATGGCGAATTGTTGCCTCGCGGGCGGCCCCTATACTTTCTACCCAATGCAGCCGTGCCGGCTGGTTGACACGAGGAGTTCGATTTCCCCGGTGCTCCCTGGTGAGTGGGGGCCGCCCAGCCTCGCCGCAAGAGCAGATGGTGATCCGTACACGGGAGACAGGGTTTTCACTGGCGTCTTGGCCAGCCATTGTTCCGTACCCTCTAATGCCAAGGCCATTTCCGTCGTCGTGACAGCCCTGAATTATCAGGCTCTCGGCCGGTTCACGATTTATCCGGCTGACGCCACTTCTCGTCCGGCCGTTTCCACCATGAACTATCGAATGGGAGACGGAATCGCAAACGTGGGAACTGTCATCCCGCTATCGGCGGATGGGAAGTTCCGGGTCTTCTCGAACCAGAACGCGGACTTCATTCTCGATGTCAATGGCTACTACAAGCCCTAGGCGTTAGAAAGGGTCATCGCGGGTCTTTTCCAGCCCGGGGACCGGCTGCGGGCCCCGGCTGGAAAAAGACAGGCGACAGCGAATTGGGCCTAGCCGTAGCGCCCTTCGATGTACTCGAGCGTCTTGGGATTCTGAGGATTGAGGAAGAGGTCCTCGGTCCGCGCGTGTTCCACGACACGCCCCATCAACATGAAGATGCTCTCGTCCGAGGCTCGTCTCGCCTGCGCCATGTTGTGGGTGACGATGACGATCGTGTAGCGGCCCTTCAGCTCGAACATTTGTTCCTCGATGGCCCGCGTGCCCTCGACGTCGAGGGCAGAACAGGGTTCGTCCATGAGAATGATCTCGGGCTTGAGCGGCAGGAGGCGAGCGATGCAGAGCTTCTGCTGCTGTTCCAGCTGAAGAGATGTCGCTCTCGTGTTCAGCCGGTCCTTGAGGTCTTTGAAGAGCCCGACGTCCGTCAGGGACTTCTCGACGGCTTCATCGAGGAAGGACTTTTTGAGATCACGTTTTCGAGAGTGGATCCTGAGCCCGAAGACGACGTTCTCATACACCGAGACGGGGAGCGGATTGGGGCGCTGAAACACCATTCCGACGGCCTTTCTCAGTTCTATGAGGGAAACATCGGGATCGTAGATGTTCTTCCCGAGGATTTCGATTTCACCAGCCGTCCGGACGTAGTCGTAACGTTCGTTAACGCGGTTGAAACAACGCAGGAGAGTTGTTTTTCCGCAGCCGGACGGGCCGATGAGCGATGTTATGAGGCCGTGCTTGATCTCGACGGAGACGCTGGTGAGGGCCTGAAACGAGCCGTACCAGAGCGACAGGCCGCGAGTGACGATGGCGTTTTCCCGGTTTTCGCTCATCCGAAAATTCCGTTGACGTAGCCGTAAGTCCGGCGGTCGTTGGGGTTATCCGAAAAAACGACTTCAGTGGGCCCCAGTTCCACGATGTCCCCGTTCCACAGGAACATGGTCCGGCTGGCGAGGCGCCGTGCCTGCTGGACCAGATTCGTGACGAGAACGATCGTCATCTCGCTTGCGAGTTCCTTCAGAACATCCTCGATGCGCATTGTCGTGACCGGATCGATTGCAATCGAGAATTCATCGAGGCAGAGGATCTCGGGTTGGTGCGACAGCGCACGCGCGATGGTGAGACGCTGCTGCTGTCCCCCGGAAAGAGCCGTTCCGAGGCTCCCCAGGCGGTCCTTCACTTCCTCCCACAGGGCCGCTTGCCGAAGACAGCGTTCGACAATCTCGTCGAGATCGCCTTTCCTCGTCAGGCCCGCGCAGCGGGGGGCAAAGGCCACATTGTCATAGATCGAAAGTGGCAGGCCGACGGGAAGCGGCGCCACCATGCCAACTTTTCGCCGAAGGGAGAAGATGTCCTTGACTTTTCGGACATCGGCTCCGTCGATCTTGACGCTCCCCGAAACGCTTGCTTCGGCGATCTGGTCGATTGTGCGGTTCAGACAGCGCAAAAGAGATGTTTTGCCAGACTGCGCCGGCCCGATGATGGCGAAAATCTCACTCGTCTCTATCTCGAAGGAAATCCCGTGGAGAACTTCCTTCGTTCCGTAGGCGACGCGCAGGTCGCTCACTTCAATAGCGTGCTTCGTCACCAGGTCACCATTTCTTTCGCGAGCGAAGCCAGACGCGCAGGGCAATGGCTGACGTGTTGACGAGAAGAACCGAGCCGAGCAGGACAACGGCCGTGGCGTAGGGAATCGACTCTCGCACGTTCGGGACCTGGGTCGAAACCGTGTAAAGATGCATGGAGAGAGCCATGCACTGGTCCCCGAGCCGGTAAGGAAAAAGATCTCCCCGGCTGACGGCCTTGAAGAAGACGGCGCCGGTGAACATGACAGGCGCGGTCTCTCCGGCGGCGCGGCTGACCTGCAAGATGATGCCGGTGAGGATGCCGGAAATCGAGTTTGGAAGCACAACGGCCCAGATCGTTTGCCAGCGTGTGGCGCCCACATTGGCACAGGCATCGCGGAAGGCGCGGGGAACGGACGAGAGGGCTTCGCGCGTGCTTGCGATGATGACGGGAAGCGTCATGATCGCGAGTGTCAAGGATGCGGAGAGAATCGAAAAGCCGAACCGGGCTCCGTAGACGAACGCACCGAGTCCAAACAACGCGTGAACAATGCTCGGAACGCCTGCGAGGTTGATCACGGCCATGTTGATCAGCCGGTTGAACCAGTTGTCCCGGGCGTACTCGTTCAGGTAGATGGCCGCCAGAACGCCGACCGGCGCCGCAATCGCGAGAGAGAGCCCGACGAGGTAGAGCGTGCCCACGAAAGCGGGCCAGATTCCTCCTTCCCGCATCCCCTTGCGCGGAACGTCAACAAGGAACTCCCAGCCCAGGGAGGGCCATGCGCGCACCAGAAGGTAAACGATGATGGCAAGAAGGGGCACAACCATCGCCAGCGACATCGAGCCGAAGATCCACTTGGCCAGAGTCTGCGTTCTCTCGCGGCGGATGACCGATGCGGTTCGCGTAAAACGCGCGGCCGGGTTTACAAGGTCTTGCATGATCAATCTACTTCCGCCTTATTCCCCGCACGACGAGATCGGCGGAGACGTTGACGACGAGCGTGATCCAGAAGAGCAGCACTCCAGTCAGAAAGAGGACTCGATAGTGGCCGGAACCAGCTGGCGCTTCGCCCAGCTCGGCAGCCACGTTGGCGGTCAGGGTTCTTACCGAGTGGAGCAATCCGTCTGGAATCTGCACGGCGTGACCGGTGGCCATCAAGACGGCCATCGTTTCGCCCACGGCCCGGCCCACCCCGAGAAGCACGGCCGCAAGCAATCCGTTCTTTGCTGCTGGCAAGAGAACCCGGTAGATGGTTTGCCACTTCGTTGCTCCGAGGGCGAGCGCGGCCTCTCGATACGAGTCTGGCACGGCCTTCAAGGCATCCTCACCAATCGAAACGATGATGGGGACGCTCATCAGGGCCAGGATGACCCCGCCGTTTAAGAGGTTGACGCCCACAGGGGCACCCGTCAGGGTCACGATGAGTTTACTCATCACTGTCAGGCCGACGAATCCCCAGACCACGCTCGGAATTGCGGCCAGGAGTTCAATCACGATTTTGAGTGCCTCCCGCAGGCGGGGAGAGCAGAACTCCGAAACGAAGATGGCGGCGCCGAGCCCGAACGGCACCGCGAGGGTTATGGCCACCCCGGTGACGGAGAGCGTTCCCACTGTGAGGGCGAACGTGCCGTAGCGGATATTCTTGACCGACGTGGGGTACCACTCTTCGCTGAAGAGAAATTGAAGAATCTTGAAATCCCGCTGCCAGAGAACCGGAGCGGCCTCGCGGAAAATGAAGAAGAAGATGGCGGCGACGAAGAAAACGGCGGAAACGCCGCTCGTCCTGATGATGGCCTCGATAATCTGCTCACCGAGGATGGACCACCGCGGCCGTGTGGGCCGCGAAGTTCTGGCCGTGCTACTCATGAGGGCGTCTGCATGGGCCTCGAGACCTAATTTACCCGCGGAATCAGTTCGTTCCCTTTGGCGGCGGGTTAACCGGAACGTCGCCGTTCTCCTCGAGTATCTTCTGGCCGGCAGGGGAGAGAATCCAGTCGATGTACTTTTTCACTTCGCCCTCTGGTTCCCCCAGCGTATAGAGCTGCAACGAGCGAGCCAGCGGGTAGACCTTCGAGATGGTGTTGGCAACGTTCGGTTCGTAGGCGGGGTCGCCGGCCTTGACAGCCACTTTCAACATTTTCACGTTGGGCGTGGCGTAAGCCATGCCGCTGTAACCGATGGCCGTGCGGGTCGCACCGGTCAACTCGACGACCTCTTTTGAGCCGTTCATGTCACGTGAACCAAGCCGGAAGTCTCTATTGTGGAGCACGTGTTCCCGGAAGAACTCATAGGTGCCGGAACTGGACTGCCGGCTGATACGAACGATGGTGTCATCTTCTGCTCCAGGAATCTTTATGCCGAGATCGTTCCAGCGGGTCACCTTCCCGCCTTCGGCAAAGATCTCGGCCAGCTGTTCGAGTGAGATCTCGTTGAGCGGGTTGTCTTTGTGAACGTAAACCGCGAGTCCGTCGAAGCCAATGATGAATTCCTTGGGGGTCTTTCCAGTGTTCTTTTTCGCCTGCTCGATTTCCTCTGGTTTCATGTTGCGGCTGGCGTTGGCGATATCGATGGTGCCTTTTTCAAGGGCGGCGATACCGACGCCCGAACCTCCGCCAGAGATCTCGACACCAACGGACGGCGCGACGGCCTTGTAGGCTTCCGCCCACGCCTGGGCAACGTTGACCATCGTGTCAGAACCACGAACCTGGATCGTGGTCATGGAGGGGCCGCTGCTTTTGCCGCAGGCGGAGACGAGAAATGCCAGTGTGCCGGCGGCGATGGCGGCGAGGAGTGTGAAGGAAGAGGGAATGCGGCGAGGGTGGGACATGGGGCTCATCCTTTCAAGTGATTAGCCGTGGTTTGTGTCGCGAATCGCCGAAACCAGATCGCGAATCTGGGCCTCGATGAACGAGTAGGTTTTCTGGAGGGCGCCTGGCGCGGTTTCCTTGCCATCTTCGTGCACGGGGTTCTCTACGCTCCAGTCGAGGAGCACGGTGTGGCGCGGACGCCTCGGGAACGCGCGGCGGGCCTCGGCCGCCAGGAGGACGATGACATCGTTGTGTTCGATGTTGGGAACTTGCGAGAGTGATCTCGGAACCGCCCGAGAAACGTTGAATCCCTGGCCTGCCATGAAGTCGATCGTTGCGCGCTGGAGCGGTCTCGGGTCCATGCCGGCGCTCGAGAACGAGAAGGAGGGATCACGCAGAGCCGTTCCAATCGATTCCGCCATGAGGCTCCGGCACCCGTTGTGCTCGTCCACGAAGAGCACGTAAAAAACGTTGGAACCGGGGTGCTTGGCGATCTCGCCGGTGCACATGTACAGCGTTTCCATGCTGATGTTGCGGGCCTGGTCGGAGACGCGTTCGAGCCTTCGAGCAATCATGACGAGCGGGTTGAGCGCCTCGAAGGGAAGATGGCCCTGCTGGTAGAGGGACGTCAGGTGTCTCGTCAGGGTGTCTCGCGAGAGGTCAACGGCCTCGTCAGCCTCGATCGTGCGCCGGGCGAGGTCCGCGTCCTGGTTGACGAATGCCTTCACGGCGTCGCGCAGCATGGGGACCGAGAGATCGACGACCTCTTGGAGCCGGTCGAGAGGCAAGTTAGCGTCGACCTCGGTCAGCTTGAGCGCCTGGCGGGCGATGGACTCGGCATAATCACCGACGCGCTCCAGTTCAAGGTTGATCTTGATGGTGGCATATGCAAACCGCAAGAGACTCGCGGCCGGCTGGTGTTTTACGAGGAAATTGAGGCAGAGCTTGTCGAGCTGCTTCTCCAGGTCATCAATGAACTGGTCTCGCAGAATCACCGCGAAAGCGAGCTGGCGGTTCTTTTCGACAACCGCCTTGATGCTGGCGAGAATCGCCCGTTCGGCGAGACCTCCCATCTCGATGACCTTGGCCCTGATGACGGCCAAATCTTGCCGAAGCGACGCCTCAAGGTAGCTGGACATTACGCTGGCACCTCGCTTTCATGTCACGGAGTATCCCGAGTCAAGCTCGAGTCTTCAACTCTTCTTCATATCACGTTTACTCTCGCTTCATCTGGATCCTGGGGCGGCGGAAAGCGGGACCTCGGGTATTGCCTCCCCATGCCGTTCTGCTGCATCCTGTGCTTTCCTGAGGGTGGGGATTCTCATCGCAGAAGGGGATTGAACGTGTCACAAGAACCCGTTCCCGGTAATGCCTGCCGCCGGTTGCTCGTGACGGGTGCCGCCGGGTTCATTGGGGCTCGTGTGTCTGCTCTTCTCCTCGAGGAGGGAGCGGATGTCACCGGGCTCGACAATCTGAACGATGCCTATGATCCGCGGCTCAAGGAACACCGTGTGAGGCTTCTGGCTCAGTCTTCCCGGTTCCGCTTTCTGCGGCTGGACATTTCGGACAGGACCGCCATGCGAGATCTCTTCCGCGAGGAAGAGCAAAAGGCCGGCGGGTCCCCTTTTCATGCCGTTGTGAACCTGGGCGGCCGGGCGGGAATCCGGGCCTCCGTCAAGGACCCGTGGGTCTATTTTGAAACGAATGTGACCGGGACGCTCAACCTGCTCGAAGCTTGCAGGGAGCATGGCATCAAGAAATTCGTGCTGGCCTCCTCCTCGAGTGTCTATGGCGCGGACTGCCCGGTCCCGTTTCGGGAAAGCTCTGCGGCCGACCGCCCCCTCTCTCCGTATGCGGCATCAAAGAAGGCCGCGGAGAACCTCGCGTATTCCTACCATCACCTTCACGGTCTCGATGTGTGTGTGCTTCGTTACTTCACGGCTTATGGCCCCAGCGGGCGCCCCGACATGGCGCCGTTTCTCTTCACGCGGGCCGTTCTTGAACGAGAGCCCTTGGCCCTCTTTGGTGATGGAACTCAGTCGCGCGATTTCACCTATGTGGACGACATCGCGCGAGGGACCATCGCCGCCCTCGCCCCTTCGGGATTCTCCGTTTTCAATCTCGGATCGGACCAGCCCGTTTCGGTTCTCGAGTTCATAACCGAAATCGAGAAGGCGGCCGGGCAGAAGGCCATGATCACGTTCCTGCCTCCCCATCCCGCTGACGTGAAACGAACGTGGGCCGACATTAGCCAGGCCCGCGGCTGTCTGGGGTGGGCCCCCCGGACCCCGCTGAAAACCGGGGTCAGCGAACTGGTTTCTTGGTACAGACGGGAGCGGCACTGGTTGAGGAATCTAACCTTGGTTCTACCCGGCTAATTCCAAGAAGAGGGGAGGGGAAAAGGGACCGAACTCATGAGTGTCTCAACCTGAAAGCGCATTCGTATTTCTGGTGAGGGCTTCAAAGGCAAGAAAAAGCGCCACCAGACAGGCTGTCATCAAGCTGACCCACCGTGCGGTCACCAGGGGTTCAAATGGACGCCAGCGCCACGTGATGGAGTGTGAGCCAGCAGGGAGCTGCGCCGCCAGGAATCCCGTGCTCGGCTCGGAAAAGGTCTGCAAAGTGCGTCCGGATGCGGTCACTTCCATTCCCGGAAAAGCCAGAACGCCAAAGACCATGGCTCCGTCGCGGGGCAGCGAGACAAGGTATTGCTGCTCGAGCCGCCGCCAGCTCACGAGTTTCAGCGAACCTCCCGGGACAGTTAGAGCAGCATGATTCCGCCTGAGGGTTGCGAGGGCGGGCACGGTCTGACCGGTGAGTTCGGCCAGGACCGGAGGCTTGACATCACGGGGCAGAAACCAAATATCGGTACGTCCCCGGTAAAACCCTTCTGCCGTGAAGCCATCTGTGAGAAGAGGCTCTGAAATGGGGCCGCGCAGCGGATCAGCGGGGAGCGTGAGAAGGGTCCGTGGCATCGTTCCTGTCCCGGAAAGAAAAAGGGAAACGACGAAGGCCGCGCCCAGGAGCCCCGAGGCGATGCGAAACCGGGTTTCGGCAACGCCCGCCAAGAGGACAGCTGTGCAGATGGTGAGTGGTGCACCGAGTCTCCAGGGGAACTGGAGCTTTGAGATCACGGGCAGGAAATCCCATACAGGTCCAACAGGAGGGAGCGTCAGAAGAAAGGCACTCAATGCAGCCGCGCCCCAGAAGAGAAAGACCTGCCGCCGCTCCTTCTCGGCGAGGATCAAGAGAAGGCAAGTCAAGCCCAAAAGCGTCACTCCCGTAACAACGAAGGAGACCCGCTGCGTGAAAGGGGGAATGAGGGACGAAGCACTGAAGAGGGTGTTAGCCGACGGGCGGAATGCCCCGGCCTGTCCGAACAGGAGTGTCTGACTGTACAGAAACCGGGAAGAGAGTGCCTGTGGGACCAGGAGGAACGCGCTCGTGAGGCCGGCGATGACCGCCGATCCGGCAAGTTCCCGATAAAGACCGCGATAGAGGGCATACGCCGCTATCAGGCCTCCTGAAAAGATCGTGGATGGCGTGTTGGTCAGCAGGAGCGCCGACAGGAGAAGCGAGGCCAGGACCGTTCCCGGGAGGCTGCGGAGTTGTTTGGATGCGATCCTCTCGAAGACCATCATGATGAGGGGTGGCCAGAGGAACGCGGCGTGTTCAGGTAGAGCCGTCCGGTCGTAGAGCACGATCAGGCGATAGGGCATCACGATGTAGGCCAGCGCACCCATGACGGCTCCGAGCCGAAGCCCCATGGAACGGAGAAATGCGAAGGCAGAGAGCCCCGAGAGGAACCAGAGCGCGATGGCCACGAATCCCACGGTCTCGGCAAGTCTGAAGCCCCCAAGAGCGAACAGGCCATGCACGTAGTTGAGGAATGGAGGGTAGAAAAGAAGTGTTGGACCCCCAAATCCGGTGTTCAGGGATGCGCCCCACGCAGGCAGCCAGACGCCATCCGCGATGTTGGCCGCCATCTCATATCCGTGAAACAAGAGAGGAGCCATGTCGTGACCGGCGAGAACCCGGCCCGTGAGAAGCGGCCAGGAGAGAGCGAGGATGGCAACCAAGGAGAGGCCGGTGCAGAGGATGGCAATCCTGGCCGGCTCTGAAGCGGAACGCATCCGCTCATCATAGATTCACGGACCTCGACTGCGTACTCGTAAAGAGACGGTCCGGAGTTTTCGAGAAGAATCCCGGCTTACAGTTGCTAACGCGGTTTCAATCGCCTTTTATGTTCTGGAAATCGAGATTCAGACGGCTGACGGCTCCTTGCCGCTTGCCCGTGCGGCCGAGGGGGATGCTGTCAACGGGCTCGACATCGAATTTCATATCGGCGCCGAGGAAATGGCGCAGTTGCACCATGATTTCGGCAAATCCCTCCTCCGTGTAGCGCTGGGCTTTCACGATTCGGAGTTTGACCTCGCCGAGGTTCTCTTGAACGACCTGGTACTGGGAGACGACATGGTCGTAGTCCTTGAAGAGATGAGCAAAGAAAGTCCCGGGCACGTAGTTGCCGTTTGTTCCGATGATGATCGCCTGTACCCGGCCCTCGATGCGCCCGATTCGAGGAAGTCCGCGGCCACAAGGACTGGGCTTGCTATTGTCCATGGCGACGGCCAAGTCGCCCACGCGGTAGCGGATGAAGGGCATGCAGAAGTTGTTGAGATCCGTGATGACGACTTCTCCGGTCTCTCCCGGGGCGGCTGGGCGCCCGTCCTTGATGATCTCGACGATGTAGTTCTCGGCGACCACAAGGTGCCCATCGTGTCCGTCCGACTCGTAAGCAATTCCCGAGAACTCCCGGCTGCCGTACTTGTCGAAGACACGGCAACCAAACTCCTCTTCCATGATCTTGCGGCTCTTCTCGGGGAGGATCTGCGCGGAGGAGATGATTCCCTTGGGATGGACGCCCTTGAGGCCATGCTGGCGAAGGTAGTACGCCAGGAAATTCAGGGACTCCGCATAGCCATCCACGAGGACGGGCTTGTGCCGGCGCAGGCGTTCCATGTATCGCTCGAGATTCCGGTCTGACATTTCATACGCAGGGATGAAGAGACGGCGCGTCAGCCACGCGTCGAGCCTCTCTCGAATTGCTTGGGACGGACTCATCCCAATGGTCTGGTGCCAGAGCCGGGCGCAGCGGTCGCCAAAACGGTATCCGGTCCACTCTTGACTCCTCAAAGTGGCCGCCCAGCGCATCTCGAGCTGGAACCGGTCGACGTAACAGGCGAAGGGCTCGCCCGTCGATCCACTCGTCGAGATTCGCAGGATGGATTTGGTATTGCGATTGTCCGCGAGGAGATCGAAGTGGAGCCGCTCCCGGATAGTCGTCTTGTCGAGAAATGGGAGCTTTTGGAGGTCCTCCAGAGTCTTGATGTCGTCGGGTTTCAGCCCCATCGAGTCGAATAGCTCACGATAATACGCAACGTGGTAATAGGCCTGGTTTACGAGACGGCGCAGCTTCACTTCCTGCAGATCTCGCATCTTTTCTGGCGTGAGCCACTGACTCTGATTCAGTTCGCGATAGTAGGTGCCGACGTCACGGGTAATCATCCACGCATGGAGAGGCATCGTCCATGTGTAGAGCGAGAACCAGAGTTTTCTGAGCCCGGCTGCTTCTTCATGCCTCACGCTGGGCTTCTGATTACGGAGGAACTCTGCGAGAACTGTCTGCGGGTTGCTGAAGAGCCGGTACTCCACGAACGCTTTTGTCAGATCGGCGAAGACTTGGCTGATGAGCTTGAAGGGGAACGACGGAATGAATGACTTCCCGACCAGCCGGCTTTCGAAAATTGTCTCGATCTCGCGGATAGTGAAACCCCGGGCCTTGGCGGCAACGGTGATGAAAGTCTGGAAATGCCGGTAACGAAAGCGTCTGCGCAAGACTTCCGAAAGCACTTCACGCCGGCAGATGATGAACCCCGACTTATTGTCGCGAAGATTCATTCCGAACAGCGTGTTGAGAAGGACGTTCAGACCCCTGCTCAATGTGTAGCGCGAATCTTTCAGGCGGCCGACGGCGCTTCGGTATCCCTGCACGATGTCCACGTGGTTCGTCGTGATTTCCCGGTAAAGACGCCACACGTCTTCCGGGACGTTCTGCAGGTCCGCGTCCATCAGACAAACGTAGATGCCCTGACTGGCCGCCAGGCCTGTCGCCCAGCCCGCCGCCATGCCCTGGTTGACGCCGTGGTGGCAGACAGTAATCGTGGAATCCCCGGCCGCCAGTTCATCCAGCAGCGGTCCCGTCCGATCGCGGCTACAGTCATTCACAAAGACAATCTGGCCCGCTATCCCCTTTCGCTTGAACATGGCCGTGAGGCGGGTCGCCAGTTCACGGACGTTTCCTTCTTCATTGAAGCAAGGGATGATGACCGACAACGTAATCTGACTCACACGGGCCTCGATTCCAGTATCCAGCGGTACGTTCGTGCCAGACCAGCCATGAGGGGCGTCCCGGGTGTGAAATTAAGCACGGTGCGCAACTTCGAGGGGTCGCCAACCCGGTAAGACCCCGCGGTTCTGTCAGCGGGTGCGTGGACCGGCTCGAGACGTGTGCCAGCAACGGTTTGCATCATTTCCACCAGGTCCTTGACTTTCGTTCCTTGCCCTGTTGACACATTGAGTACCTCGAACCCGAGGGGCGCGGCTGCGGCGCGAACGGCCGCCTCTACTGCATCGTCGACATAGACGTAATCGAGGGTCTGCATGCCATCGCCGTTGATGATGGGCGGAACGCCTTCGATGAGCCGCTGGAACGTCTTCACGATGACAGACTTGTAACCCAGGTTCGCATACTGTCTCGGCCCGTAGACAAACAGGTAGCGAAGGCAAATGGCTGACAGCCCAGTCTCGATGTGAAACATGCGGCAGAGGTGTTCTCCCGCCAGCTTGGAAATTCCGTACAGTGTAAGCGGCCCGGGTGTCTCGTCTTCTGTGAATGGGGCTCCGCTCATCCTTCCATAGGAGTAGAGCGATGAAGCAAAGACCACTTTCTTCACGCGGCACTCCGCGGCAGCCTGCAGAAGTGCCTGTGTCCCGGAGATGTTGGCGTCGATCACCTTCAGAGGTGTATTGATTGACTGGTTGTGTTTCTCGGCCGCCAGGTGAAAGAGAACATCGACCCCGGAAAGGCATTTACGCATGGATGAGAGGCTCTCGCCGGAAAGCCGGTGTTCCTGTATGGAGACGCTCGAGGGGAGCGGATCCAGATTGATGCGCTGCCCATACTCGAGACTGTCGATGACGGTGACGCGGCGAGCCCCAAGTCCGGCGAGCCTGCGGACGAGATGTGAGCCGATGAAGCCGCAACCTCCCGTTACGGCGCAGTTCAAGGCGGAGTCGCTCAACGCTCGATTCTCCTCGGTGCGCGGGCCGTGGCGAAGAGCTGCGCTCCTCTCTTTCGAGAATTGAGCGCGAATGCAGCCCGGAGCAGGGCGCAAACAGCACGCTGAGACCAGCCGTATTCTTGATTCGCGTACTTCTGGATCATTCTGTCTGGCCTCAGGTTCGCGTACCACTTTGACAGGTCGTGAAACGGGAAACCTGTGTTCCAGACTTCCATGTCGATCCACCCAGCCTGGTCCAGAAGCACTCTCATCTCGGAGGCCGTGAAATGACGCTGGTGGCCAACGCGTCTTTCCGTCTCCCGAACAGGTCCGCTTTGGGTGGACAGGACCAGCCTTCCGGTCTCTGGTTTCAAGAGTTCGCGACAATTCGCAAGCAGGTTCGCGGGATTGTCCATGTGTTCGATCAGTTCGCTGGCCACGGCAAGATCGAATCTCTTCCCAGGCGCGACTTGCGGCAAAGGCTGCTCGAGATTCGAGACGGCCCACGAGATCCCGGGCTGCCTCGATTTGTTGTCCTCGATCTGATGCTCCGACAGATCAATCCCGTGTAAACGCACTCCGGGGAACGCTCGGGAGACCTCCTCGAGAAGCTGTCCGTTACCGCATCCCAGGTCCACGACTGACTCTGGACGAAAGCGTTCGATGAGCTGAACGATGACGGCTACCCTGTGGCGTGGGGCCGCCATCAAACGCCAGTACTGGTCTTTGCCGGCGGAAACCTTGTTGTAATACTCGAGGTTGATATCGGCAGCGTTTGGTGACGGTGCTTCGGCAGCGTTTGGCGACGGTGCTTCGGCCAAGTTCGAACCCTTCCCCCTTTTGCGCGGAGTTCCCGCCGCGACAAATCAATCAGTCCACAACGGCCAATTGAGGGGGCGATGATGACTCATCTTCGAGGAGGGTGCAATGAAGAGATGCGGGCCGGGCAGCATGGGGGCAGCCTCACGGCGTCACCCCAGAAACCTGCGTCGCCACGCCAACGCCAAAACTTCTGAAGTTCGTGAATTCAAACCGGGCCCCTCGATCGAGCCGGAAAAAGAGCGCCGTCTTCCCCGTGAACCGAAGTTCGACGATGCAAGGAAACCAGGCCCCGTTTCCGAGCGGCTGCCCTTCGTAGACAACAGTCGCCTCTTTCAGATTGAAGGCCAGGCCTCCCGCTATCTTGACGGGTGAGAGAAGCCGGGCCTCGATGCGCCGTATCTGGTACTCCTCCACGTCGATGAGCGCCCGCCCGGTGAGCGCATTCAGAGCTTTGTCCCCCGTCGTCTGGGCCTTCAGGCCGGGGCGCGGAGAAAACTCGATGATGTGGTTTGGGCGTCCGTCCACGATCTCCTCGCCCGAAAGAACGAAAACGTAGCGCGCCAGAAGGTCAGAGAGCCTCCTGGGGCCAATGAAGGGGTCCTCCTCGCTTCCCGATGTCTTCTCTGGCTTGGAGGCTTCCGAAACCGCCCGGGCGTCTGACCGGGAGCGTTTTCGCTTCTCATCCTCGCGCCGCGCCTTTTCTTTCTCTTCTCCCGTGGCGGGGTGGCCATCGATCTCGATCAGCTCTCTCACGATGTCGCCTGGCTGGTCAGAAGAGAAGTAGTAGTAGAGCCTTCGCTCGACGCGGGAGGGAGTTCCTTTTGGGCCGTATTCCGTCCTGGTTTCCACTTGATCGAATGTGTAAGAGGCGAGTTGAGACTCTGAAAACTGCTGCTTTCGGGCGACTTTCCAAATGATCTCCTCCGGCCCCGTGGCGGAAAGACTCTGGGCCATGACAAGGACGAGCGCGGCGAGTCTGACGAGTGCCATCGGTATATTTACGCTCGCCAGGGCCCCGGAGGTTGGCAGAGATTCGCAGCCGTGGCGGAATGGGTGCAGAATCAAGGGGAACACCTTTCATCATCGCGGAAGGGGAAGACGAGATGAAGATCATCATGACAGGGGGGAGCGGATTCATCGGAAGAAGGCTTTCGGAGAAGCTCGTGAAGAACCGGCACGAGGTTGTCGTCATTTCACGTGACGCCGCGAAGGCAAAGAAGAATGGCATTCCCACGGTCGACTACTTGCCCTGGGACCGCGTGGACCAGTGGCGAGAAGCCATGGATGGCTCGGACGCCATCGTCAATCTCGCCGGAGAAAGCGTTTCTCAGCGGTGGACGGCTGAATCTCGCGAGAAGATTCTGGCAAGCCGCATCGGAACCCTCAAGAGCATCGAGAACGTGATGACGGGGATGCGGCGCAGACCACGCGCCTTGATCTCTGCCTCCGCGATCGGTTTTTACGGTTCGCGAGGGGACGAGGAATTGACGGAAAAGAGTTCCGCGGGGCAGGGTTTTCTCGCGGAAACCTGTGTGAAGTGGGAGAACGCCGTCGCGGACTTCGAACCGTATGGTCTGCGCACGGCCTGGATCCGTGTGGGAGTTGTTCTTGGCTCGGAGGGAGGGGCCCTGGCCCGTATGCTCCCTATCTACAAGCTCGGGGGAGGCGGACCACTGGGCGATGGAAACCAGTGGATGTCCTGGATCCACATCTCTGATTTGGTGGACATTTTTATCCTCGCTCTGGAGGACCGCCACATCGAGGGGCCGGTGAACGGCACGGCTCCTGGCCCCGTCAGAAACCGGGACTTCTCTTCGGCTCTCGGCCGGGCCGTCTTTCGGCCAACTCTCTTTTCGACTCCAGCGTTCGGGCTCAAGCTCGCCTTCGGAGAAATGGCCTCCATTCTTCTCGATAGCCAGCGTGTTCTCCCGGCTCGAGCACAGTCTCTGGGGTTTGTCTTCCGTTTCCCTGAACTCGCGCTCGCCTTGAAAGACATCGTCGACTAGGCTCGATATTTCCTGATCTCGCCGAGATCAGAACTCCGCGGCCGGGCCATCAAACCCCGTTCGAGGCTCGGCCGAGGCTCGTCTTTTCTCCAGGACGCTTCTTGCCTGCCCGCGGGGCCGCGAAGCGAGAAGCTCGATCGAAGACAGGTCCGTCACTCTTTTGGGCTCTTCTCCTCGAATGCGGTGCCATCCACGAGCGCCTTCGTGCTGAGTGTTGATCCGCCCCCTCCCAGGTACTGCTGGAACCACTCCAAATGAGCCGCGTAGTAGACCGCCATCTCGTTCCATGAGGGCCAGTGTCCCGCGTTCTGGAAGACCAGTAGCCGTGAGGGCACATTGCGGAGCTTCAGGTCCGTGAAAAACGCGAGCGACTGCGAGTAGGGGATCCGGAAGTCCTTCTGCCCGGTGATGACGAGGCAGGGGGTCTTGAAGTTCGGAGCGTAATTCGAGGGCGAGGCCTTGGCGTAGTGTGCGGAGTTTTCCCAGGGAGCACCCTTGAGGTCCCAGTGCGGGAACCAGAGTTCTTCCGTCGTGGAGTACATGGTTCTGAGATCGTAAACGCCCATCATGGACGCCATCGCCTTGAATCGCTGGGTGTTACCGGCAAGCCACATGATGGCGTAGCCTCCCCACGACCACCCCATGGCGCCCATCCTGTTTGCATCGACATACGGGAGTTGCGAGAGGTGGTCCGTGACTCTCTCGATATCCACCATCACTTTTCCGTTCCAGTCCCCCGAGATGGCGGCGGTATACGCCTCTCCGAATCCGCTCGAGCCATGCGGATTGGGAAACGCAACAATGTAACCCGCGCCCGGGTAGACCTGCCAGTCGCCCCGGAAGCTGTCAGCCCACTGTTGCTGCGGGCCGCCATGGATGTTCAAGATCAGCGGGTACTTCTTTGCGGGATCAAAACCATGGGGTTTCACGATCCACACCTGCACCGGCTTGCCATCAGCCCCCTTGACGAAGATTTCCTCGGCCGGGCGAATGTCCACCTCGTTCTCGACCGGTTCGTTAAACTTCGTCAGGCGGGTCTCGGCGTTCTTCTGAGTCAAATCGACTCTGATGATCTCGACGGGCAGGTGAATTTGGCGTCTGGCGACGGCTGCCCATGTTCCGCCGGGAGCGATGTCGAAGGAGTCGAGGTACCCAGTCGCGGTCAGTTCCACAATGGCGCCGCTCTCGGCATTGAGAGAGTAAAGAGGCGTCCGGCCCTTGACCTCGGCGGTGAAATAAAGGGCCTTCGAGTCACTCCCCCATGCGAGACCGGTGATGGTGTTATCGAAAGACTCCGTCAAGACGCGGCTCTTTTTTGTCACGCGGTCAACGAGGACGATGCGAAAGCGGTCCGATTCCCAGAGGGGGACTTTCTGGCTGCGGTAGGCGAGAAAACGGCCGTCAGGAGAGAACGCGGGGGCGCCATCCCACGCCTTGTTGCCAGATGTCAGGTTTGTTGGGGTCCTGGCGCTGCCGGAGCCATTCTCGAGCGAAATCGAGAAGAGATCTGCATTCGTCGAGAGGGCCTCGTTTTGGTCGCGGTTGGAGGTGAAGAGGAACTCCTTCCCGTCCGGAGAGAAGGCATAGAGGGGCGAGCCGTCTTGAGAGAAGACGGGGGAGTCGAAATCACCGGGCGTGAGATCTACCAGGAGGGGTTCTTCGTTCTTCTCGTTCGGGAGGGTCATGAGGAGGATATGAGACCGGAGACCATCTTTCCAGGAATCCCAGTGGCGGAAGAGGAGACCATCGGCCAGATGGGCCTTGATCTTGTTCTTTTCCCTGGCGTCGAGGAGCCGTTTGTTGCAACCGGTGTCCGCGCCGCATTCGGGGTAAACATCGGCCACGAACGCCACCCGGCGGGAGTCCGGGGAGAAGACGAAGCTCGAAATTCCACCCGGGAAGGCGGTTTTCTTTTCAGATTCCCCTCCGCTGACGGGCATGACATGAAGCTGCTGCGAACCGGAGCGGGTCGAAAGGAACGCCAGGTACTTCCCGTCCGGGCTGAACGCAGGCGAGGAGTCGCTGGTGTCGGAAAAGGTGAGCTGTCTTTGGTTTGCTCCATCGGCGTCCATTCGCCAGATGTTGGTGGTTCTCTTCGCTGTCTTCAGGTTGGAAACCGTCACGGTGAAAACGATGCTCTTCCCGTCGGGCGAGATGACGGGCGAGGAGACGCCCTTGAGACGGTAAAGGTCCTCTATCGTGAACGGCCGTTTCTCCGCGCTTGCAGGAGAGCAAAGTGCCATGATGGTCAGAAGGGGCAAGATTCGCGTGATGCAACGAGCCATGGCTGGTCCTTTCATCCTCGTGAGCCACTCAGCCTGGGTGGCGAGAGAGGGAAATTATCCCTCGAAGGAGAACCTTGGCCCTGCCGGGAGTCCCCTATACTGAGTTGAGAAATGACAGCTCCGGCTTTGATTGGACGTTATGAGGTGATCCGTCTCCTCGGGCAGGGGGGAATGGGGGAGGTTTACCTCGCAAGGGATACCGTCCTGGGGCGCCGGGTTGCCCTGAAACTCATGCCGCGTGCACGGCGCAACGACGAGAATCTCCGGGCGAGGTTTTTGCGAGAAGCCCGGGCCGTTGCGGCCCTCAACCACCCCAATATCGTCACGATCCACGAGGTCAACTTCACGAAAGAGGGCGAGGCGGGGTCACGGGCCGGAGTTCCCTACCTGGTTATGGAACTCGTTTCTGGTCAATCGCTTCACAGTCTCATGGCGGACCGCAGGCTCTCTCTTTCCGAGGTCATGGACATCTCGATTCAGGTGCTGAACGGCCTCGCTGCTGCCCACGAGAACCTTGTCGTCCACCGGGACATCAAGCCGTCGAATCTGATGCTGGCACCGGACGCCCGCGTGAAGATCCTGGATTTCGGTCTCTCAAAGATCATGACTCCGGATTCTCTGAGACCCGCGCTAACGGAGGAATCGACGGTTCCGGGGACAGTCGAGTATCTGAGTCCGGAGGCTGCTCTTGGCGAGGCGGTGGATGGACGCAGCGATCTCTTTTCTTTCGGCGTCGTCCTCTACGAGATGTTGACGGGCATTCATCCGTTCGGGGGAGCCAGCGCCACGGAGCGGCTCGCGCGAATTCTGACGCAGCCCGTCAGGAGCTGGGATGAGTTTCGGGATGTCCCCGAGTCGATCCGGAAGATCTGTGACAGGTGTCTCGAGAAAGATCCAGCCGCCCGGTTTGCCTCGGCACGTGATGTTCTGGCGGATCTGGACGCCGCGCGGAGGGAACTCAGCGGTGAGGGCCCCCCCCCAAGTCAATCGATGGAACCTCGACCGGCGTCGTCCCGAAAGTCTCGCAAGAGACGAAGAGCCGTCCTCAGCCCTAAGGTACTGAGTTGGACGGCCTTGGGGATCGCCGTTTTCTCTCTGCTCACTGGGCTCGCCATCTGGCGGGGGAAGAAAGGGGAGCCTCCGACGGGGATCTTTGTTCCCCTGCGGCCGGTCCAGGTGACGAGTTCCCCTGGGCTCGACATGTCCCCCTCGTTTTCTCCAGATTCGTCGTCCATCGCGTATTCCTCCGACAAGGGGGGGAGTTTCGAGATCTTCCTCCGGCCTCTCGTAAGCGGCGGGAGAGAGATCCTGGTCACCTCTGACGGTAAGCAGAACGTGCAGCCGGCGTGGTCGCCCGACGGAAAGTACATAGCGTATGTGTCGAGGGAATCCCGGGGAATCTGGATCGTTCCGGCTCTTGGCGGTGAGCCGCGGCAACTGAGTCCGTTTGGGTCCCGGCCTTCCTGGGCACCAGATAGCTCCCGGATCGTGTTCCAGTCGGATGCTGTCGCGGATTTGAGTGCGGGGGCCTTTCCCGCGGTCCCTCCATCCACGATCTGGATGATCCCGGTTACTGGAGGAGAACCCGTGGCTCTGACGCAGCCTGGAGGCCCGCTGGGAGGCCATGGCTCTCCACTCTTCACGCGGGATGGAGAGTCCGTGGTTTTCGTGAGTTACGTGCGCCCGCGTTCGGAACTCTGGGCCGTGCGCCTTGAAAGCAAGAAGACGAAGCTCATTTCAAAAGAGCAGCCTTTCTATTTTGATCCCGCACTTTCTGGTGCTGGAGACACCCTCTATTTCGCCTCCGCCTTCCCGAACTCTCCGACCGGTGCCGGTGTCGGGCTCTGGAAACTCCCCGTGGATCCGGCCACCCTCGAGCCGCGGGGAAAGGCCAGTGAAGTTTTGAACCTCGGCCTTGCGACGGTGCGGTACCTCGCGCTTTCGCATGATGGAAAGAGGATCGCCTTCAGTGCCATTCAGACCTCGAGCAATCTCTTCTCGACGGCTGGCATGGGGTCGACGCCCGTCCAGGTCACTCTGGGCACGGGCCGCTGTTCACGTCCCGCCTTTTCCCCGGACGGAGCCCGGCTCGCCTACACCTACTGGCGAACAGGGTTGAACAACGACATCTGGATTCTCTCCAAGGAGGGGACCGATCCCTACCAGCTGACGACGGATCCCTCAAACGAGGACTACCCCTCGTGGCTGCCAGATGGCAACACGGTCGCATTCCTGTCGTCGCGGCGCGGGCACCTGACCCTCTGGGCCACTGCGGTCCAGGGCGGGCAGGAGAAACTCCTGGCGGACGCCGGAACAGGAATCGACGCCGCGCGCGTGTCGCCTGACGGTAACTGGATTGCCTACAACTCCCGGAGTGGCGGCACGACGACCAACATCTGGGTGGCCCGCATGGATGGGACAGATGCGCGCCCGCTGACGAAGGACCTGGAACTGGCTGGGTTTCCGTCGTGGTCGCCGGACAGCCAGTATGTGGCCTTTGAGGTGAAGAGGGGGCAGCACAATCATGTGGCGATCGTTCCCCGGCAGGGCGGCCCGATGAAGCAACTCACTTTCGAGGAGACTCTTGACTGGCCCTTCAGCTTCTCGCCCGACGGCGATCGCATCGCATTTGCCCGTTACCAGAACGGGTACTGGAACGTGTTTACCGTCTCCAGAGCATCGGGAAAGACCGAAAGCTGGACCCAGTACCGCCGCCTGAACGGGTACGTTCGTTACCCTGCCTTCGCTCCCAGGGGAAACCGGATTGTCTACGAGTATGCCGAAACAACGGGAAACGTCTGGCTCGTCGATGTGCCAACTGGGAAGGAAGGCTGGTAGCCGGGGGGCTCCTGCTTTGTCACCGCCGGTAAATGACGATTCTGGTTTTCTCTCGAACTGCCTGGATCCAGAGCGTGATCTCTTCGTTCAGTCTTCGTTCGCGGATCAGGGTCTTCACTTCCTCCTCAACGGCTGAAAGAGGAGGCAGCGTGGTGAGCCCCCTGGCGGCGGCTTCCTCGCGAAAGGGCCCGTCGTAGAACTTCTGAACGTCTTCCGGCGTGATTCTGATCTTGGGAAGCAACCTGTCTCTCAAGTAGGAGTCGAGGGCGAGCCCCCGCGCAATCCAAGCGAGCGCCTTGGCTTCCGTCACGCCGGCCCGCTTCAGGATCTCGGCGAAGGGAATCCCCTCTGACTTCTCGGCTGCAAGGGCGATCTCCTTCAGCCGCTCCCTCGCCAGGCCAGCGCTCGGTTCCAGGCCGCCGGTCGAGCGTAACTCCTTGTCTTTCAGAATCTCGATGATGAGGACCTCGAGAACACGGTCACGGTAGGCGGCCGGAGTTTCGTTTTCTTCTTGCGGCAAGATGCGCGCGGCCATGAACCGGTTGAGGTCGCTTTCCAGAATGATCTCGCCCCCCACGACTGCAGCGATGCGGTCGAGCACACGGAAGAGAGGCTCCTCTTCCGCACGTCCGCCGGGAGACAGGAGGAGGCAGATGAGGAAAGCGGCAAGCGGGGAAAGAGACGATCGCATGCGCGCATTCAGGCTACCATCCTGGCGTGTTGACGTCACAACCTGGGACGCTTTTTGTCGTGGCTACCCCGATCGGAAATCTCGATGACCTCTCCCAGCGAGCGCAGCGTGTGCTCTCTGTGGTGGCCGCCGTGTACAGCGAGGACACGCGGCGGACGGGAAACCTCTTCGCCCGTTTTGGTCTTGCGACTCCGCGCATTTCTTGTCATGAACACAACGAATTTCGCCGCACGGAAGAGGTCATTTCGCGGCTTCAGGCTGGAGAGTCTCTGGCCGTTGTCTCGGATGCTGGAACGCCAGCCATCTCGGATCCGGGCCAGCGCATCGTGAAGCGCGCTGCCGAGGAGGGACTTCGCGTGGAACCGGTGCCTGGCCCCTCGGCCGTCACGGCGATTCTCTCGGTATCCGGGTTTCCCGCGGTTCCCTTTTCATTTCTCGGGTTCCCCCCGGCGCGTTCCGGCGAGCGGGCCCGGTGGTACGCGGCGTACGCGAGCCGAGACGAGACCCGCGTGCTTTTTGAATCCCCCTTTCGCGTGGTCGAGTCGCTCGCGGCGATGGCGGCAGCTTGGAGCGATCCCGAGGTGTGCGCGGGCCGGGAGTTGACAAAGGTCCACGAGGAACTTCTTCGAGGCCGGGCATCACAAATCTCGGCCCTTCTGGGTTCGCGACCGGGCCCGAAGGGCGAATTCGTTATCGCCGCAGCATCTTCGGGCTTTTCCCTTCGTAGTAAAGAGTCCGAGGAGTCATGAATCCTGTGCTCGTCAACGTCGAAAACCTGGTCAAGACATTCGAAATACAGAAGAAATCTCCGGGTCTTGCTGGCGCCATCAAGGGGCTCTTCTCGAGCGAGACGGTCTCGCTCAGGGCCGTGGATGGTGTCTCCTTCGCCCTGAAGTCCGGGGAGATGGCGGGCTACATCGGCCCGAACGGAGCTGGTAAGTCAACAACAATCAAGATGTTGACGGGAATTTTGACCCCGGATTCGGGAATCATCACCGTGGATGGTCTGGTGCCCTGGCGCGACCGGCGCCGTTACACGAAGCGCATCGGCGTGGTTTTTGGGCAGCGCACGCAACTTTGGTGGGATATCGCGGTCGTCGAGAGCTTCCGTCTCCTGAAGGAAATCTACGAGGTCCCCGATGCCGCCTACGAGGAGCGCATCAGGGAGTTCGACGGCCTCCTCGAGATCGGCCGCTACATGAACCAGCCCGTGAGAAAGCTGTCTCTCGGGGAGCGGATGCGGTGCGATCTTGCCGCCTCGCTCCTCCACTCGCCGCGGCTCCTGTTTCTCGATGAACCGACGATCGGTCTCGACGTCGTCGCCAAGGCGAATGTCCGGGCCTTCCTTTCGGAGATCAACAAGCGGCTCGAAACGACCGTCATTCTCACGACGCATGATCTCGATGACATCGAGGAACTCTGCAGGCGTGTCATCCTCATCGATCACGGAAAAATCTTGTATGACGGTCCGATCAAGGGTTTGAGGGACCGGTACCTTCCAGAAGCGAGGATCCGGTTCGATCTGAAAGACTCTCCCGCCGCGTTGCAAGAAACGCTTCTCGTGGCCGGGATTCCAGCCACGCGAGGGGGAAAAAACCGCTACCAGATGACAGTGGACTTGCGGTCGACGTCCTCGGCGGAGGTAATCCGGGAAATCGTCAACCGCTTCCCGGTGGTGGATCTTTCGGTTTCCGAGCCCGACATCGAGGAAGTCGTGGCCCGAATTTACAAAGAAAACACGCCATGAAGCCGTATATCGCCTTTGCGCGCGCGTCGTTCTTGAACATGCTCGCCTACAAGGCGCGTTACTTCGTCGGGATCCTCACCTACTTCTTCAACGTCACCGTCTGGTACTACATCTGGAGGGCGCTCTTTTCGGAGCTGCCGCCTGATGGCCGGCTCGGCGGGTTCACGTTCTCTCAGATGCTGACCTATGTGGCGACCGGCTGGGTGCTGAGGAGCTTCTATTTCAACGAGATTGACCGCGACCTGGCGAATCAGGTGCAAGAGGGGCGTCTTTCGATGACGCTTCTGAAGCCGGTTGATTTTCAGGCGATGACGATCGTACAGGCTCTCGGGGAAAGCCTCTTTCGGGCCGTTTTCTTCGCATTGCCGATCGGCCTCGTCGTGTTTCTCGTCTATCCGCTCTCGTTGCCAGTATCGGTGGAAGCGGCGGTCCTTTGCCTTATTTCCGGTGTGCTTTCGGCGCTGCTGGTGGGGGCCATCAACTTCTCCGTGGGGCTCATCGCGATCCGCACGCACTCCATCCTCGGGTTCCTCCGGGCCAAGTACATGGTGCTCGAACTGCTTTCTGGACTGCTTCTTCCGCCGGTCTTTTTCCCCGAGGCCGTTCGGCCCCTTCTCTCCTGGCTTCCCTTCATGCACATGAACTTCACACCCGGGAGGATTTACCTGGGGCTGGTTTCGGGCTACGAGGCCGTTCAGATTCTCGCTCTGCAAGCTGTCTGGGTTGTTGCACTCCTGCTTCTTGGGCGGTTCTTGTGGAAGCGGACCGCGCGGCACATCGAATCGATGGGAGGCTGATGTGAAGCGCTTCCGGTTTCACGCCAGGCTTCTCTTTCTCTACTTCTCCCAGTACCTGAAGATGCGCCTCTCCTACCGGGCAGACTTCCTTACGTCGGTCTTTGCTTCGTTCGCGGGCACTGCTGCTTCTTTCGCGATTGTTCTGCTGCTCTTCCGGCAGTTCCCTCATCTCGGCGGTTTTTCGTTTCCCGAAGTCGTTTTTCTCTATGGGTTCTCGCTGGTTCCGTTTGGTCTTTTCAGCGTTGTCTCCGTGAACTTGTACGAATTCTCGAACCGGTATTTGACGGAGGGGCGGTTTGACCGCATCTTGCTCCGGCCCGTCTCGCCGCTCTTCCAGATTCTGTTCGAGTCGTTCCGGCTGGAATCGCTGCAAGAAACGGTCACCGGGCTTTTTGCCGTGGCGTGGGCCGTCTCCCGCCTGCCCGAGTTGGGCGTGTGGGGGCTCGTCTTGCTGCCTGTCTGGGCCGTTTTCGGAGCCGTGATCTACGTTTCGGTTTTTGCGATCTTGACGGCACTCGGGTTCTGGATCGAGGACCGAATTGGGCTGGCGCCGCCTGTCTTTAACCTGGTGTCGTTTGGCCGTTACCCGATCACGATCTATGACATCAAGGTCAAGGTGCTGCTTTCAACCGTCATTCCCTTTGCGTTTGCCACCTTTTATCCGGCGGCGCTGGTTCTGGGGAAACGTGAGTTTCTCGTCTTCTTCTGGGGCGTGCCGGTGGTGGCGGCTCTTTTCCTCGCCATGGCCATCGGTCTCTGGCATATGGGGATCAGGAAGTACGGGTCAACCGGCAGCTGACGGCGCCCTCCCTACCCTCGAATGACCCGTGCCACGCACTCTGTAAGGTGTTCAGGAGTGCAGACGAGAATGTCCATGCCTGCTCGTCTCAGGGAGCGTGCGTTTGTGTGGTCGTAGTCTGGCCGCCCCTCGTACCCCAGCGCGGCCAGACCGATCAGAGACACGCCTGCATTCGCCAGGAGTTCCGTCGTGTGCAGCAAACTTCCGAGATCTCCCCCTTCGCAGAAGTCTGAGATCAGCACCAGGATCGTTTTCCTCGGTTCGCGCACGAGCTGTGCTGCGTAGCGAACCGCCTTTGCAATGTCTGTCCCTCCACCAAGTTGAACGGAAAGGAGCACATCCACCGGCTGCCCCACCTTTCCGGATAGGTCGACGACTTCGGTGTCGAACAGGATGAGGGACGTCCGAAGCGAAGGAAGCTCGGCGAAGATCGACGCCATGATGGCCGAAAAGACCGCGGATTCGAGCATGGAGCCCGACTGGTCGACGGCGATGATCACGTGCCACGGGCGCTGTTTGCGGCCAGCCTCGAAAAAATGGAGCCGCTCGACCAGGAGCCGCGTTTTCTGTGCGTCGTAATGCTGAAGGTTTCGCCAGATGGTTCTCTTGATGTCGAGGTTCCGAAAGGCAGCCCTTGTGGAGTGGCGGTCGCGCCGCAGGGCTCCTGTCAAGGCTGGCACAACGGCTTGTTTGATCTTGTGCTTCAACTCTGAAACGACCTGATCGATCAGCTTGCGCGCCACAGGCCGGGTCTGCGGCGTGAGCAACGTCTTGTGAGACAGCAAGATCTTGACCAGATCGAGACTGGGTTCCACTCTTTCGAGGAGACGCGGTTCGGCAAGAAGTCCGGCCAGTCCGCGCCGCTTGATGAACTCCTTCTCCAGGACCTCCCGGGCCCTCACAGGAAAGAGTTCCCGGACTTTTTCGACCCACACGGGAACCGTGAAGACTGGAGGACCGGTCCCCCCCTGGCGGTCGCCCTGGGTTTCATCAGAGCTGCCCGAGGTTGTGACCCTCTTTGGCGTGGCTTTCTTGAAAATAACCTGTCCCCGTTGTTCCCCCCGTTGTTCCGTTTGCTGCTGCTGCTCTCGAGTGCCAAGGTCCTCGCCAAAAACGTACTCGAGCAAGTTCTCTGCCAGGCGGGATGTCTCGTCGGAGAGGTTGAGACCCGATGACTCCGCGTGCCTTCCGAGGACGAGGCGCCAGCGGTTCACGATTGAGCCGCTCACGATTGAGCCGCTCACGATTGAGCCGCTCACGATTGAGCCGCTCACGATTGAGCCGCTCACGATTGCGGCATTGCTCAGTTCTTCGGCCACAGTTTCCAACTCTCCATGATTCGTGACGTCTCCTCGTCGAGTCTGACGGCCAGGATGTTGAGAGCGCGCGGTAGATGTTTGAAGGTGTCGCCAGGCTGCAGTCCGTATTTCCGGGCAACCTTTTGTGCGAAACCGGAAGCGGCACGGCTGTCGATCCGGGTGATGGCGGCCCTGAGCTTTGGCAGCATGATCATGAAAGCCTCCCACTCCACGGCCCGTAGAAGCTTGTCTATGGCCTCGACGAAGGCATCCCCGCCGAGCACGATGGACGTTCGGGACGCGGCGAGCATGCCATCCAGGAGGTCGCCGGCCTCCACCATTTCGTTTGAGGGAGAAAGCGCAAGAGACGCGAGTTCCTCGGCGAGACGCCCGGGTTCGATTTCTTGGAGTTCAGAGAGGAAACCCATGAAGACGCCCCTCAAGAAGGGATGGCGAGCGGTGACCGCGGCTTGCTGGAGTTGCGTGACGAAGAGGCCACGGTCGAGGCCTGGACGGTTCTGCCCGAGAACGGCATGGGTGAGTGTTCTAACTCCCTCGAGGACCTCCTCATGTTGGAGGGGGGGCGCGGAAATGAGATCTCCCATGGAGAGGCAGGCGCGGTCAAAAGAGCGGCTGAGGATGTCATTCAGAAACTCATGTGGTTCCGTGCGGGCGGCGAGTGTTGCTTGCAGGAGGAGGAGGCTTCCGAGGGCGTTACACAAGGAAAGGGCTCTCCCATCCTGCTCGATGGCGGTGCGGCAGAGGGGCTCCACTTCGGAAATGAGTCCGGGGATCGCGAGGCTCGATGCGTCGAGGGCCAGCCGGCAAACGGCGCCGGAACTGTGGCCAAGGAGCCGCATCTTGTCTTTCAGGCAGGAGGCAGCGGCGGTTTCCACCGAGTCTCCGCAGGCAGCCTGTTCGATGAGGGAAGCCTCGATGCCGGGGTTCCACCGCAGGGTCCAGAACTCGCGAAAGAGGGCAGCCTCGCCCCCGTGTTCGAATCTTCCGATGGGGACCCCGATGACGCGGCAGCGATGGAGAAAGGCTGACTTTCGTGAGTCCACGGGATCTCTCAGGTCGAGCCTCAGCTCGAGGGGCTGGTCATTGCTGGTGAGGGCGCCGAGCCCGGTTTCTTCGAGCCGGTCATGGAAGTCCTGAAGAAGAGGGAGGCGCGCCACGGCCGGGGTCACCCGCCCGGTTTTCGTTCCGAGTGCGATCTCTGTCATGGCTCGCAAGAGGTGCTGCGCCGTCTCGGCTGGGTTTCCCTTGCAGCAGCACGTCAGCAGCGCGTCGTTCACGTCATCGAGAACAGGGGTGTCTCGGCCGCGGAGCCGGGCCAGAAGCACCGCTGTGTGAGCCACGGAAATGCCGTCTGCCGCAGAGACCGGCTCGCCACGTTTACGCGCTTCTCGCAGGACGTCCACCGCATGAGTTTTCGTGAGGTCGTGCGGCGCTCTCGATTTGAGCGATTCAAAGAGCCTTTCGTAGAACCTCGGCGCCCGGTTGCCGGCTGCATATCCAGAAAGAGTGGAGACGCGCGGGTACGAGAAGGGAACCACGGTTGTGTAGAGAGTTCCCGCGGGAAGGGGCGGCGGAGGAAGGACGTCTGCCTCGTCATGAAACATGTGAAACCCGCCGCTGACGACGATGGCGGATTTCGGATCGATGGACACGCGGCGCAGATGGGACGCGATGGCGGCCTTCATGAACCGTTCGCGTTCGAGTGTCCTCTGGGCATTGATTCCATCTGGGCTTGCGGTCGCTCGCGCGGCGGCACAGAAAAGTGCCAACTCGCGGCGGAAGCTCTCGGCGGAAGGAAAGGGACGAACCTCAAAGAGGGTGTCCCAGGCCTCATCCCACGAGCGGTATCCCCCCGCGCGCGCCAGCGCGGCAAAGAAGCCGCTTTCAGTTATGAGCCGGCCGGATTCTCGCTCTACTGTCTGGATCGCGGTCTTTGGCGCATCCCCTCTCTCGAGAGCGAAGTGGGGCAGGTCGATGAAGACCACCTCTGCCCCCAGGCGTTTTGCGGCTGTCATCGCCACGTACTCTGGAGAAAAGGAGAGGAGCGGAAACCAGCTCGAGTACCGCTGAGGAGCCTGGCTTTCGGAACCGGGAGAATCTGTTCCCGCTGGGCTACTTGTCCGAAACGAGGAGTAAATGGCGATGGGGGGCCGCGTTTTCGCATCCGTTATGTGGGGAATGAGATCCGTGCCTTCGGAAGGACCTTCCAGAAAGACAACTTGGGGCTTGCGTCTCTTGATGACGCCCTCTATGTGGAAAGCGCAGGCAGGAGAGTGGTGTCTGACGGGGAACCAGTAGGGGTCTCTTTGAAGAACCGTCTCAAGGCGGGCGAGAACGCCATCGACCAGGGGGCCGGTTATTCCAAACGCAGCCTGAAAGGCATGTGGCGGGGTTTCCGTGCTCACGAAAGGGCCTCGAGGAGGCTTGTGTGAAACATCGCCCACTCTGGATCCAGAAGGCCCCGGCGCTTGGCGACGAGGGTGGCGTACTCCTTGAGAACCACGGCATTTGCCGGGTTCTCCTTGACGATGGAGCCCGCGAGGTTCATGGCGACGTGTCTCGCGGTGACGCGGCCGGACCCGAAGAAATGGGCGTGAAGCGCGGAATCCAGGGCGCTACTTATTGCTTCCGCGGTCGAAATGGTCGTGCTCGGTTTGTTGATGTTGACGCCATCCGCCGTTCTTCCCTGCCGCAATTCGCGGAAGACGGCCGTCACGAGTTCGAGAACGCCGGGAGGCATCTCGACGCTGATGTCAAGGCCCGCGATCAACTCGCCAAACCGCTGCGACACGATTTCGAGTTCCGTCTTCATATCCGCGACGGGTGGGATGTATATGTAGTTGAAGCGTCGCTTGAGAGCCGCCGAGAGTTCATTTACTCCCTGGTCCCGCGTGTTTGCGGTCGCGATGACGTTGAACCCCTTCCGCGCCCAGACCATGTTGTCGCCCGGTAACTCGGGAATTGCGATCGCCCGGTCCGAGAGAATGGAGACGAGGGCATCCTGAACATCGGGGAGGCATCGAGTGATCTCCTCGAAGCGCAAGAGTGCCCCTTGCTGCATGGCAACCATGGCGGGGGAAGGAACCAGGTTCTCTTTCCGAGGTCCCTCGGCAATGACGCGAGCGATGTTCCACGAGTACTTGATGTGGTCCTCCGTGGTCCCGGCCGTTCCCTGCAGGGTGAGAACCGAGGTGCCAGAGATCGCGGCCGCGAGGTGCTCAGAGAGCCAGCTCTTGCCGCAGCCCGGGTCTCCAATGAGCAAGAGCGCCCTCTCGGAGGCGAGCGTGACGATGGCGCGTTCAACGAGGGAGTCATCTCCAAAAAACTTCCGCGTGATGAGAATCTCGCGCTCGGAGGTGTCAACTCTTGCTGTCAGGGTCTGGCCGCCCCTGATGTAAGCAAGGACCGCTTGCGGCGACAGTCTCCAGGAACGGGGCCGTGTGGCCCTGTCATTCTGTCTTAGCGCCTCGAGTTGGGCGGCATGGAGAACCTCCGCTGGCTGGCGCTGAACCGTTTCGGCCAGGGAGTCCGGACCAGAACCCAGCCTGTCTGCCATATCCAAACCTCCGGCGTCAGAATTTCATGTGCTTGAGGAGCAGCTTGCGGTCGAGGTTCGCTGGGTCCGCAAGGAGGGGCACCGGACCATCCTCCATGATGAGGGAGACCGGCTCGAGAGAAAGCGAATCACAGTCCAGGTGTATGAGTCCGAAAAGTATGGGACGTGCCGGAGCCCGGGCGATGTCGCCCAGCGTTTTGAGGAAGACTTTCTCCGCAGGTCCTGCCGGTGCCGTTACCCGAAAAGTGACGCTTCCCTTGCGGATGGTGATGCGGGTTCCGGCTTGAACGCGATTCTCGGGCATATCGATATCCCAGTTCTCCAGGAAGACCTCCTCCTCTGGATCGGTATCGAGATCAAGAGGAGAGGGCTCGTGGCGGCTCAGGCGATTCACTGCAGCGGCCGGGTCCCAGCATGCCAGAGCTTTCCAGTCGACTGGAGCCTCGCCGGCAGAGACCCTGCTCTTATCCCCGAGGAAGAGGCGCACGGAGCCCGCGGGGGTATGAGAAATCGTGATTTGAGAAAAGACCACACGCTTCCTCTCGAGAAAAAGCGCGGGAACGAAACCCTGCTTCAGGGGCATGAGCAGATAGGCCTCCATGGGCACGGCGGAGTCCTTGCGGAAGGGGAGAATGCACGACCACAAAAGGCTCGACGTTCTGGAGAGAGAGGAGCTGCGGGTTGCGCGAAGCCGGAACTCGAAAGCCACGTAAGAGCCTGCCACGATTCTCGGGATGACTCCGAGAGTCACGGCCTCTAGTTGATCGCAAGGCTCTTCCAAAGTGGGTTCCAGGAGACGTGCCAGGAGAGCGGCGTCTTTATCGGCGATCGCTCTTTCGATGGCTCGCGACAACACCCATGCGCGAGACAAGAGTGTCTGCAAGCGCCCCGCGGAGAAGCCGGAATTGGGAACCGAAAAGCGGGCCAGCTCTTCCGCGGCGGCCCTGAGGCAGATTCCGAGCCTCAGGAGCCGCGCCCGGGCCGCTTCCTGGAAGCACGCTTCCAGAATTCGAACCGTTGTTGATGACGTGGCGGTCAAGCCCCCCAGGAGGAGATCTTCAATCGCGGCGGCAACTGTAGTGACGAGTGGCAGGAGCTTGTTGTGCTGCGGGCCGGCTGTCATGTTCTTGCATCGCTTTCCGCGGCAAGCGCAGAGAGAAGCGGCCGGGCGGTTTCAAGAGCTAGACAGCGGCGCAACACCCTGATGTTGGCTTGGAGCAAGAGGATGTCCACGCTTGCCTGGCCGCTGACGGATGCCATTGATGTATGAAGAACACCAACGAGAGCCGCCGTGTGCGAGGCCCCCATTTCGGCGAACTCGTCCCTTAGCATGGCGAGCTTTGACAGGCAGGGAGGGCCGGTCATGCGGAGCCCGCGGTTGGCAGCCTCCTCGAGCAGGGCCTCGAGGCGTTCAATGCTGTCGAGAAGGTCAAGCGTCTGTGTGTCCACTCCGTGCCTGCGGCTGGATTCAAAGGGCCAGGTAATCTTCGGGCACGGTTTCGGTGGGCCGCCAGTCGATCTCGCCAGCCTGCGCGCTCGTGTAGCGTAAAAACGTGTCCGTCATCTTCTCCTTGTCGAGAATGGGTTTTTGCCTGCGGCTGTTGAGGATCCAGCGGTCAGCGGTCTGGAGAGTCAGTTTTCCAGCCTTTGCCAATCCAACCACCATCACGAGGGTGTGCTTGCACAGCTTGCCGCGCAATCCGCCGCAGGGCTTCAGATTCTGGGTACAGCACGAAAATGCCCCCTCGCTCGTCAACCGGCAGGAGTAGACGAGATCCTTGTCTGTCTGGCTTCTCACGACGCCGATGACTTCTCCTTCACCGGCATCACTGAAAAGCTGAAACCGTTGAGACTTCAGCATCTGGAGGGCGCTGTGGAATGCCTGCGGCTGAGTGTTGGCTCGCAGGTTCTTGATGAACGTGTCGAAGCTGATCTCGAGGGGCGTGTCTGGTTTGGACTTCGTCTCGAAAAACGGGTTTGTTCCGGAACCAGCCCACTGCATCTCGATTGGGGGTGTCAGCCCTTCCGGAAAGACGGTGCGAGCGTCGTACTTGACGCCTTGCAGAATGGTGTCTTGTAGAGTGGCTCCTGTGAGCCGGCATCCGCGCATGTCGGCCCCATTGAGGGAGGCCTTGGCCAGGTTGGCCCCAGAAAGGTCTGCCTTGGTGAAATCGGTTTTCCACCCCTGTACGGCAGTGAGGTCGGCGCATGAGAGGTCGGCCCCGGCGAGATTCGCATCATTCAAGATGGCACCGGTGAGTTGAGCGCCTTTCAGAATGGCCTTCGCGGCGTTCGTCTTGGCGAGAGACGCATTCGCGAGCACGGCTCTCTGGAACGAGGCCTGAGTGAAGTTTGAAAGATCGAGCTTCGCCCCGGTCAAATCGGCGCCATCGAAAACGGCTTCTGGGAACTCGACATCGGAAAGCTTGACGCCAGCCATCCTTGCATTTCGGAGGTCGGCCTTAGGAAAGCTCCCTGCCCGTTTGATTTCCGTGCGGCTTCGGGAATTCCAGATCAGGATGCCAGGCGGGCCCGCCGTCAGTTCCTCGACCAAAAGCCGGTCCCGATACTCTGATTGCGGCTGAAGAAGACGGGAGAGTTCATGTTCTGGGGGCTGAGGGAGCCCGAAAGCCTCGAACCATCCCTGAAGCGTTAATGCAGGAAGGCGGGTCACGCTCGGGTCTGAAGCGATGACGCCACCGGTGTGTACAGTTACCGAATCGAATCGCGGGGTGGCGGTCTTGAAGCGCCGGGCCAGGAGCATCATCGACACTCCGTAGCCTTTCGACCGGAAGTAGTTGCTGGACCTTCCCGTCCATTGCGCTGTGGCGTCGGATACGGTCAAGACGGCTTCGGCGCTGCCATCGTGGACGGTAACCGATGTGCTGAGCTTGGCGCGCCGGGCGGTGTCTTCGAGTGCGGACAGGTGGGGACCTGGAACGGGATCCGGTGCGATACCAGTGGCGTCTTGTGTGTTTGCGCCGTCCCAGAAAACGGCCGTGACGTCTGCTCCAGTGAAGTCAGCGCCGCGGACGATGGCCGAGCGAAAATCAGCTGCGAAGAGGTCTGCCCCAGCCAGATTCGCTCCCGTCAGGTCAGCCTTCGTGAGACCCGCCTGGAGAAGATTCGCGCCCGACAGGTTGGCCTGACAGAGCTTTGCCTCTGTGAGCTTGGCGTGCATGAGGCCCGTCTTCTGAAGGTCTGCGCTTGTGAAGTCGGATCCTGAGAGTTCAGCTCCATGAATCTCGCTCCCAGATAGATCTGCCGAAACGAAAGAGCTATTGGGGGCCGTGAGGTGAAAGCTCCCGGGTGCAAACTTGGCGAAAGAGAAATCAGATCCGCCCGCCTTTCCGTACATATTGCAGCCTTCGAACCGGGCGTGGCGAAAGGTGCACGGGCCAGCGGGATTGAGGTTGGCCCGAATGAGGACTGCATGGTCGAAGTTGATTCCCGAAACTGAGCCGAAGGAAGTGCCAACAGCCCTCACTCCAGAGAGATTCGAGCCCGAAAGGGAGATGGAGGAGAGATCGAGGCCGCTCAGGTCGAGGTTCTGCAAGTTGGACTCTGAGAGGTCATAGCGCCCGAAATAGCGGTAGACGTTCATGAAGGTTCGCCACAGGTCGAGAACCTCGCCGCCCGTGCGGAGAATCTCGAGAGACTCCTCGCGAGTTGGGGTCATCAACTGCAGGAGGGTCACTTCGTTGATGACATCGATCATGACCCCCTTCTTTGTAAGCCTGGCGACGTGTTTTTCGTCTGCGGCGGACCCGCGAGCCCCTGTGACCAGGTAGGAAAGATCAGGGGTCACCTCTTCCTGGATCACGGCCCCCGCACGCGGCACTATCGGGCGTGCCCAATAGTCGAGGGCCTTCTCGAACTTGCCGGAGAACATCAGAACCTTCCCTCGAAACCGCTTTTCCAGCCAGTTTGACGTCATCGCACCCTGTCCCATGTTGCACCTCTAGGTAGAGTGAATTCTATCTCACGGCATTCGGGGACAGGTAATCTTTATGGTAGACTCACGTCATGAGAAGGGCGCGGGCATTCCCAGCCGAAGGGTCGCATGTGGGCTTCTTTCATTGCCTCTCTCGAGTCGTTGATCGAAGGTTCGTGATGGGCGACTCGGAAAAAGAGGTCTTCCACGGGATCTTGAGGCAGTGCGAGGCTTTCTACGGTGTCCGGGTGTTGACGTATTGCATCATGTCTAACCACTTCCACATCCTCGTTGAAGTTCCTGAATCGAAGGAGCTTACGGAGTGTGAAGTTCTGTCTCGCGTGGCCGCCCTTTATCCGGCGAAGTTCGTCATCGGCTTGAGGCGAGAGCTGGATGGTTTTCGCCAGGCGGGCCTGCAAGATCTTGTTCGGAAGCGTCTGGACTCGTTCACCGGGCGGATGTGGAACCTCTCTAACTTCATGAAGTCCGTCAAACAGCGCTTCAGCATGTTCTTCAACCGGAACAACAACCGCAAAGGAACGCTCTGGGAAGAACGGTTTCGCAGCGTCATCGTCGAAGGAGAAGAGAGTGCTCTTCTCACGATCGCGCTCTACATCGACCTGAACCCCATTCGTGCCGGTATCGCTGCCGACCCGGCGAACTACCGTTTCTGCGGTTATGCGGAGGCCGCTGGCGGCGGGGAGTCCGCGCGTGATGGGTTAGGCAAGCTGATTTGCTGGAGATCAGGCTCATGGAAGGCCGTGCATTCAGAGTACCGCCGCCTTCTCTTCGCGACAGGAGAAGAGACCTCCGTCCGGAAGGGATTCACGAGAGAAGAGGCGCGGGTGGTTGAAGCCGCCGGCGGGCATCTGCCAGCCGGAGCAGCCCTGATGCACCGTGTTCGTCACCTATCCGAAGGGGTGATCGTGGGCAGCCGCGGCTTCATTGACGCCTGGTTTTCAGGGAACCAGTGGCGGAATGGAAAGAGGCTTCAAGGCCGGGGCGCCGGCCGCCGTTTTTTGGATCTAGCCGGGATGGGCCTTCTCAAGACGGACCGAACATGAGATCCGGCAAGAGAGCCTCAGGATTCACCTCAAGCTCTCACGTCGAACGACTGCCAGCCTCTACGGAATCCCCAGTTCATGGGCCCGAATACGGCGATTCGCCGGCTCTTCCAGGGGAGTCTGCGGAAAATGGAGCCCCAGGAGTGGAACTCCCGATTGGCCTTCACGTAACTCTCCTCGAGTTCCCCGGGCGACATGTTCTTGGGCTGAAACACGGCATGGGCCATGTCGTACCGGGACCAGTCGCGCGTCAGGATCCGTTTCTGGCTATCGAGCCGTTCATACACCTTGGTTCCAGGAAAGGGAGTCAGAATCGTAAAAAGAACGCTTTCGAGCTTCATTTTCTGCGTGAACTCGAGCACTCTGTCGAACGTGGCTTTCGTATCCCAGTCGTATCCAAAAATGAAGGACCCCTGGATTCCGATACCGTTATCGTGGATCTTCTGGATGGCGGTTGCGTAGTCTTCCGCGCGGCCCCAGTTCTTGTTGAGTTGTTCGAGGGCTTCCTGCTCAAGGCTCTCGAACCCAATGAACATGCCCTGGCACCCGCTATCACGCGCCAATTTCAAAAGTTCGGGATCACGGGCGAAGGTGATGGATGCCTGGCTCAGCCACTTGAATTTGTGCCGTCCGAGAACCTCGAAGACCTTTTTCGCGTATCCCGGATTCCCGACGATGTTGTCATCGACGACGAAAAGGAAGTCGTTCATGCCTGCAAGCGTCTGGAGTTCCCTGGCGACATCCTCGAGCGGCCGCGTCCGGTACGAGCGGCCGTAATAGGCCGTCACTGAACAGAACTCGCAGTCGAAGGGGCATCCGCGCGTCGTCTGCATCGTGTTGAGAAATAAGTACTTTTTGCGATTTAGAAGATCGCGCCGGGCCGGCGGCAGCGGCGGGAAACCGAGCGCCCGCTCCGCTCGATACATGGGTTTGAGGCGGTTCGCGCCGAAATCCTCGAGAATCGCGGGCCAAATGGCCTCGGCCTCTCCGATGGCGACGGAATCGACGTGGAGTGCGGCTTCCTCCGGGTTAGCGGAGGCGTGGAACCCCCCCATGACTGTCTTGGCGCCACGCGCGCGGAACTGGCGGGAAATTTCGTATGCGCGTGGAGCCAGGGGCGTTAACGCGGTGATCCCGACGAGGTCGCTTCCGTCGTCAAAGTTCACCGGCGCAACGTTTTCGTCCTCGATCTTGATGTCCCACGAGTCGGGTGTGATGGCCGCAAGCGTCGTGACGGAAAGGTAAGGAAACCGAAAGACGAGGTTCTTCCAGATGCTGGTCCGTGGCCAGCCAGGAATGACGAGCTTGAGTTTTGGTTTCACCTCAAATCACTTCCCTTACAGGCGTTTCAGGATCTCCTCTGTCATGTCCGTGGTCGAAAGAGTCCCTCCGAGGTCTCTTGTCCGGCATCCCGCGGCGATGGCCCCGTCGACGGCGTTTTCGATGGCCGCTGCCTCGTTTTCCAGCCCGAGAGAGTACCTGAGGAGCAGGGCGGAAGACAAAATGGTGCCCGCCGGATTCGCGATCGAGAGGCCCGCGATATCGGGTGCCGTGCCGTGAATCGGTTCGTAGAGACCGGGACCGCCGTCTCCGATGGATGCGGAGGGGAGAAGGCCCATCGAACCCGACAGGACAGATGCTTCGTCCGTGAGGATGTCGCCAAACATGTTCTCGGTGACGAGTACATCAAAGCTCGATGGACTCGTAATCAAGCGCATCGATGCCGTATCGACCAGCATGTGCTCGAGAGCGATTTCCGGGTTGGCCTGGCCAATGGCCGTTGTGATCTGCCGCCAGAGGCGTGAGGACTCGAGCACGTTCGCTTTGTCGACGGACGTCACCTTCTTGCGCCGCTGCCGGGCCAGACGAAAGGCAAGTTCGACGATTCTCCGGACTTCGAAGTCGTGGTACTCGAGAGTGTCGAAGGCGCGCTCGTGCCCGTCTTTCTGGTCACGGCCCTTTGGCTGCCCAAAGTAGAGGCCCCCCGTCAGCTCCCGGATGACCAGGATATCGACTCCCGCGAGCTTCTCGGGCCTCAAGGGCGAGGCGTCGATGAGGGCGGGATAGACCTTCACGGGGCGGAGGTTTGCAAACACGCCGAGGCCCTTTCGCAGCCCGAGAAGCCCCTGTTCGGGCCGGGCCTTTGCCGTTGGGTCATCCCACTTCGGGCCTCCGACGGCGCCGAGAAGAACGGCATCGGAGGCCTGGCATGCGGAAAGAACCTCGGGAGTGAGGGCGACGCCGTGACGGTCGATCGAGCACCCGCCCATCAAGTGCTGGGTAAACTCGAACGAGTGCCCGAATTTGCCGGCTGCAGCGGAGAGAACCCTGAGCGCCGCGGCAGTGACCTCGGGGCCAATCCCATCACCGGGGAGGACGACGATTCTGGCTTTCACGTGACGACTCCTTTGTTCAGGACCGGCCAACTCAGTGTCCGGCCGTCAAACCATACTCCAGCGCGTCGACAAGCGCGCGCCAGCTCGCCTCGATAATGTTCGTGCTCGCGCCGACCGTGCTCCAGCGCTCGGCACCTTTCTGTGTGTCAATGAGAACCCGGGTGACAGCCGCCGTTCCATCGACCCCATCCAAAATGCGGACCTTGTAGTCGGCTAGCTGAAACTGTGCGACCTGGGGGAAGCGGGGGAGGAGGGCCTTGCGCAGCGCCAAGTCGAGGGCATTCACGGGGCCATCTCCTTCGGCGGCGGTATGGAGCACTTCCCCGGCCACCCGAACCTTGACCATCGCCTCGGAGAAAATCCCACGGCCTGTCCGGTGCTCCACATTCACGAAGAAGTCGATGAGTTCGAACGGAGGCGCGTAGCCCGGAAGTTGCCTCTTCATGAGCATGGCTACCGAGGCTTCTGCTGCCTCGAACGAGAAACCCTTGGCCTCGAGTTCCTTGATGGCCGACAGGACCTCCGCGATGTCGGCCCCGCCATCCGTCGCGAGCCCGTACTCTTCCGCCTTGCTGAGTAAGTTGCCGCGCCCTGAAAGCTCGCTCACGACAACACGCATCTTGTTTCCGACGAGGGAGGGGTCGACATGCTGATACGAGGCCTCGTTGCGCCGCATCGCGGCCACGTGGATGCCGCCCTTGTGGGCAAACGCCGATTTCCCGACGTAGGCGAGATGTTCGTCGGGTGCGAGGTTTGCCACTTCAGCCACGAAATGGGAAGCCTCGTAGAGCGTCCGGATATTTCCCTCGGGAAGGCACTTCAACCCGAGCTTCAATTCGAGAGTCGGAATGATCGAGCAGAGGTTTGCGTTACCGCATCGCTCGCCGTAGCCGTTTATCGTGCCCTGAATCTGGACAGCACCCTCGCGAATGGCCGCGAGAGAATTGGCCACGGCACACTCCCCGTCGTTGTGGGCATGCAGTCCCAGCGGGTGAGAAAGCGCGGCCTTCACGTCGCTTACGGTCTCGCCAATCTGCCACGGAAGCGAGCCGCCATTGGTGTCGCAGAGAACCAGCGTCTCGGCTCCGCCCCGCTTCGCGGCCCGCAGGGTTTCGAGAGCGTACGCTGGATCAGCGCGGTAGCCATCAAAGAAGTGCTCGGCGTCGTAAACGACACGCCGGCCCTGTTCCCTGAGGTAAGCGATGCTCAATTCGATGATGCGCAAGTTGTCGTCCAGCGTCGTGCGCAGGACGTCCGTTACGTGGAGCTTCCAGGTCTTTCCGACAACGGTGCATGCCGGGGTGCGGGCGTCGAGGAGCGCCTTGATGTTGGCGTCATCCTCCGGACCTCCGCGCGCGCGGCACGTGGAACCAAAGGATGTGACCGCGGCGTGCTTCCAGGGCATGTCGTGTGCCCGGGCGAAGAACTCTACATCCTTCGGATTGGAGCCGGGCCAGCCTCCCTCGATGAACGAGACGCCCAGTTCGTCGAGGCGCCGGGCAATCCGGATCTTGTCATCGCAAGAGAGAGAGATGCCCTCGCGCTGGGTTCCATCGCGCAGTGTCGTGTCGTAGATCTGGATGCGGTTCATCAATTCTCCTCAGCTGGCTCCGGCCTGTTTCCCGGTCCGGCTCTCGTATTCGGCGATCTGATCTGCGAAAGTCAAGATGTAGCCAAGTTCATCCACTCCGTTCAGGAGGCACGCCTTCGCGAACGGGTCGATCGGGAAGGCCGCCCGCGTGCCGTCAGGCAGCGTGAGCGTCTGCGACGCCAGATCAATGTGGATCTCGGCTCCGGCGTCCCTGGCCAGCTGGGTCAGCAGAAGGGCGTGAGTTTCTGCACTCACGGAAACGGGAAGAAGCCCGTTTTTTATGGCGTTGTTGCGAAAGATGTCAGCAAAGAACGTCGAGACCACCGCTCGGAAACCGTAGCTGACAAGCGCCCACGGAGCATGTTCGCGGGAGCTGCCGCATCCGAAGTTGTCGCCGGCCAGGAGGACCTTCGCTCCCGCCGTGGATGGCTTGTTGAGTACGAAATCTGGCTTTGGCGTGCCGTCAGCTTCGTACCTCCAGTCGGCAAAGAGCTTTGATCCGAGACCGGCCTTGTCCGTGATCTTGAGGAACCGGGCCGGGAAAATCTGATCTGTGTCGATGTCATTCACGGGCAGAACGACAACACGAGACGTGAGCGTCGTGAATTGAGCCATGGCTTCTCCCTGGTCTTTTTGAACTGGTTGCGGGTTGAGAAAGAGGATGGTCAGGTGCCGAGCAAGGTCCTGACGTCAGAGACCTTCCCTGTTACGGCCGCGGCTGCCGCGGTAAGCGGCGAGGCCAGGAGCGTGCGCGCCCCCGGACCCTGACGCCCCTCGAAATTGCGGTTACTCGTCGAGACCGCGTACTGCCCTGGTCCGGCCTGGTCACCGTTCATGGCGATACACATCGAGCAGCCGGGCAAGCGCCATTCAGCCCCCGCATCCTCAAAGATGCGGTTGAGCCCTTCGCTTTCCGCCTGCTTTCTCACGGCCTCGGATCCAGGCACGACGAGAACGCGGACGTTCGGCGCCACCTTCCGGTCCTTCATGATGCGAGCGGCGTCCCTCAGGTCCGAGATGCGGCCGTTCGTACAGCTGCCAATGAAGACGACATCAATCGGGAGGCCCAGCAGTTCCTGCCCAGGTTTCAAACCCATATAACCAAGAGCCTTTTCCATCGCCAGCCGCTGTGACGTTTCGGGGAGGGAGGAGGGGTCTGGAACGCGACCAGTGACAGGCACACCCATTCCCGGGTTCGTGCCGTAGGTGACCATGGGAACGAGGCTCTCCGCGTCAATTGTGATTGACCTGTCGTACACCGCCCCCTCATCCGGCGGGAGGTTTTTCCAGGATTTCACCGCGGTGTCCCAGTCCGCACCCTTGGGGGCGAATTCGCGCCCGGCCAGGTACTGGAAGGCCGTTTCATCCGGGGCAATCATCCCCGCGCGGGCTCCTCCCTCGATGGACATGTTGCAGACGGTCATCCGCTGTTCCATGCCGAGAGCGCGGATGGCGGATCCGGTGTACTCGAGAACGTGTCCGGTTGCACCGCCCACGCCGATCCGTGAGATGAGAGCCAGAATGATGTCTTTTGCCGAGACTCCCGGATTCAGTCTGCCCTCAACCCGGACCTCGAAGGTCATGGGCTTGTTCTGAAGCAGACACTGGGTTGCCAGAACGTGCTCGATCTCGCTCGTCCCAATTCCAAACGCGAGCGCTCCGAAGGCTCCGTGGGTCGCCGTGTGGCTGTCTCCGCAAACGATCGTCATCCCTGGCAGCGTCAGGCCCAACTCGGGCCCGATGACATGCACGATTCCCTGTTTCGGGTTTCCCCTGCCGTAGAAAGAAATCCCGAACTCGCGGCAGTTCTGGGCAAGCTGCGCGAGTTGGGCGGCCGCCAGCGCGTCCACCACCGGGCCGCGGGTCGGAATGCTGTGGTCTTCCGTCGCCACCGTGAGGTCAGGACGCCGCACCCGAAGGCCGCGAGTCCTGAGACCCGTGAAGGCCTGCGGGGAGGTCACTTCATGAATGAGATGCCGGTCAATATAGAGAACAACCGGGGCACCAGGCTCCTGGACAACGGCGTGAGAATCCCAAATCTTCTGAAAGAGCGTGCGGCTTGAAGACATTGGGGCGGGATTCTGGCACAAGTGCGGGAAACGAAACCAGTGGGATCCTGAAAGGGCGTCAAGCCCTGCCCTGGATGTATTGAGTCAGGTATTCGACCGTCTGGTGTTCCTGGGCTGCATTGAAGGCGTTGAGGTCTCCAATGGAGATCAGCCCAAGAAGGCCCTTTTCCCCGGCAACGGGGACGTGGCGCACGCGTTCCTGCCGCATGATCGCCTCGATCTCGGCAACGGGCCGGTCGGCCCGCACCATGATGACTCTGGGTGTCATGACTTCAGAGACCGTTGTTTTGTCCGGATCCTTCCCCTCTGCAACAACGAGGTTCATGACGTCGCGCTCGGTGAAGATTCCCGTGAGGGTTTCGTTCTCCATGACGAGAAGCGCTCCAATACGGCGATCGCGCATGAGACGGCACGCATCGCGGACAGAGCAGTCGGGCATGACGGAGATGACTCCGAGGGATTTCCTCGACGCGAGGACGTCCTTGGCTGTTGGCATGTGGAAATGAGATACGACAACGGGGCCCCATGTCAATGAAAGAAATCGCCGTATGCTCCCAAGAAAGAGGTGAGGATGTTGACCGTAGACGAAATCCTGCGTGAGTTTGAATCCGAGGAAGACCAGCCCTCCGTTGCAGCCCTGAGAGCAGCGGTTGAGCGGCGCGAGGAAGTTGTCCCCCAACTTTTGATACTCCTCGAGTACACGTCTGAACATCCCGGGGAGGTCGTGGCCAGGCCCGCTTACCGGGCTCACCTAATTGCCATGATTTTTCTTGCGTCCTTCAGGGAGAAGGAGGCTTTCCCCGCCGTCATGCGCTTTTTCGAGATGGAAGATTCCCTGCTTCATGACGTCCTCGGGGAAGATTTCCTGCACGGCAGCATTCCTCGGGTCGTGGCTTCGGTGTTCAACGGAGACTTCGAGCGCGTTCTCGAGGTCGTGAAAAGACGCCACGGCGACTGCACGAGGCTCGCCGCCTTCGATACGGTTACCGCACTCGTTCAGAACGGTTGCATAGACCGGACAGTAGCTGTTGAGGCGTACCAGCAGCTCTTCAAGACGGGAGACTTCTCGAACAATGAGTGGACCGACCTGGCATTCGCGGTCTCAGACGCCAACCTTTGGGAGTTGCGGCCCGCGGTCGAGCAGCTTCTCTCGGAAAAGTTGATCGACGAAGACAGGTGCCCTAAGGAGCAACTCGAGATGGGCTTCGCGGGCAGTCCATCCGCCGTCTTTGGTCTGATCAGCGATCCGGTAGACGAAATGGGCTCTCTCTATGAAGAACGGGATTGGTGGGGTACGGAAGGCGAGGACAGCGAGACGGACGACGAAGAGACCCAAGAAGAAGGCGGCTCACCCCTCGGTTCAGCTGGGAGTACTCAGGTCAAACCCAAGGAGGCGCCGGTTTCGCCCGTGCCTTCGAGAAATGCACCCTGCCCGTGCGGAAGCGGCAAAAAGTACAAGAGGTGCTGCGGGGCCAAACCCCGGCATTGAGGCCCGGCGCCGCCGGCAGCTCTGGAAATATGAACTCCCCGCTCCGCATCACCCCCAGATCCCGGGGGCCCGAGCGGAGCGGGGAAGAGCCCTTCTTACATGATCGGTTCGAACCGTCCCTGGAAGAACCGCAGGGCCGGTGGCTCGTAGACGAATTTGAGGCCCTTGATTTCATCCCGCCGCTCGTAGAGCCGCGCGATTCCGTCCGCAACCGCCCGCATGTGCTCGTTTGAATACACGCGCCTCGGAATGGTCAGCCTTACGAGTTCGAGTGCCGGCCGGTAGTTCTTACCGGAGGAATCACGTCCCTTGGAGACGTTTCCGCGCTCCATGACGCGCACGCCGGTCTCGAGGTAGATCTCGGCGGCCAGCCGCTGCGCGGGGTACTCATCCTGGTCAACGTGCGGCAAGAACCGCTTGACGTCGATGAAGACCGCATGGCTGCCCGTCGGAGCCACCACCGGAACACCAGCGTCCGTCAGACGGCTGGCGAGCCACCCCGCCTGTTCCACCCGTGTCTTGATGTAGCGATCATCGAGCATCTCCAGAACGCCCCGTGCCATCGCCGCGAGATCTGCCGCGGGAAGACCTCCGTCTCGCACGCCGCCCTCGTAGATTCGCAGCTTCTCCTCGGCCGCCCTGGCCCATTCGGCATTGTCCTTGAAGGCGAGGAGTCCGCCGATGTTGATCAGGAAGTCCTTCTTGCCCGAAACCGTGCACCCATCCCCGTGAGCCATCATCTCGCGCACGATGTCGCGGATGTGGGTGTTGTGGTAACGCGGGTCTCTTTTCTGAATGAAGTAGGCGTTCTCCACGGCCCGCGTGGCATCGAAGAGAACCGGGATCCCCTTGGGCCGGCAGTAGGCGTAGACCTCGCGGATGTTATCCATGCTGGCTGGCTGCCCGCCGGCCATGTTCACCGAGAACTCGAAGGAAATGTAGGCGATTTTCTCCGCGCCGTGCTGGGCGACGAGAGCGTCCAGCTTGCCGATGTCGATGTTCCCCTTCCACGGGAACTCACTGACCGGGTCATGCGCCTCGTCCACAATGACGTCCACGAAGATGCCGCCGGCGAGTTCCTGGTGCAGCTTGGTCGTCGTGAAGTACATGTTCCCCGGGACGAACTGCCCCGGCTTGATGAGAACTTCGCTCTGAATCTGCTCGGCAGCGCGGCCCTGGTGCGTCGGCAAGATGTACTCGTAGCCGTAGATTTCCTTCATGGCATCGACGAACGCGTGATACGCCTCGCTCGTCGCCGGTGTAGCGTGGGCTCCGTCGTATTGAGCCCACTGCTCCGTGCTCATCGCTGTAGTTCCAGAATCGGTCAGGAGGTCGATCGAAACGTCGGCGGACCGAAGCAGGAAGGTGTTCCATCCAGCTTCCCGGATGGCCCGTTCACGCTGTTCCCGGTTCGTTCTTGCAATGGGCTCGATCGTGTGGATGATGAACGGATAACAGTTGAACTCGTACGGCACAAGGTCCGCAAACACAGAGCGGAACTGGACCTGATCGTTCCACGCGCCGTCCCGTTCGATGTCGAGCGGAGCGACACGGTCCCGCTGGGTAAAAAGACTGATGATGGCATCCGCTACCTGATCGAGCTGCCAGGTCGTCATCGCAAGCCGCGGAATCTGTACCGGCAACAGGTGGCCGTGTCCCGCGTGGCCAGGTACAACAGTGCGGACTCCGGACATCTGGTACAGGGCAGCTGCAAGCGCGTGCTCCGGGTAGACGGGGATGCCCGGCAGGAACTGATCAGCCTTGACGTAGGCGCCGTCACAGCCGCGCTCGAGAGGAATGCCGGCCGACCTTAACCGCTCGGTAAAACGCTCGGTCTGGTACATCACCCACTGAACTTCTTCCTCGTCACACATCTCCGAAATGCCGCGCGCGAGGACTTCCATCGTGCGTCCGGCCATTCCCCCGTACGTGTGCAGCCCCTCATAAACGACGACTTCGTTCATGAAATGCTCGTGGTCCGCTGGGTTATCTGTTGCAAGAAGGCCGCCGGTGTTGCTCTTGGCGTCCTGGGCACCGTCGAACAGGATGACGTGCGCGGTCTTGCTCATCTGCTTGACGATGTCGCCGATTGACCGGTCAGCCTGCCCCCCCTCGTGCTTCTGGATGTACCACGCGTTCTCGATAATGCGAGAGACATCCAGGACGAGCCGGAGTCCGAACTTGTCCGCGAGGGCTCTTACAGCCCGGAGGTTCTCCAGACTGAAGGGGTGTTGCCCGTCCGCGAAACACTGCATCCCCACGATGGCGGCCTGGCGTTCACGAAGAAGCGCTTCGAGTTTTGGAAGGTCAACGTTGCCAGTGAAGACCTTCTCGGTCAGATCGCGCACCGGGGCAATCTCTATGCCCCTCGGGGAGTGGATATCGATGCGGCCGGTCGCATTGCTGGGAATGAGGGAGCCTCGCGGTGTCAGCGTGGCCACCATGAGCTTCACGGCGCCCAGACTGTTGTGGGTGGGGCAGACATAGGTGTGCCCCAGCACCCGGTTTACCGCATCACAAAGAGACTCGAAGTTTCGCGCGCCCGCGTAAGCCTCGTCGCCGATCAACTGGCCAGAAATCTGGTCCTGGCTCATCGCGCTCGTTCCGTAAGACACCATGTCGAAACCCGTTTGCGATGGCGTCAAGTTGAAAACGTTGAAGTGAGCTTTCTGCAAGTTCCGCTTCCTCTCTTCCAGCGAAGGGAAGCAAACCAGCCGGACGGTCTTGATCTTGTGGGGTTCGTGGATGGGGACGGTGGCGGGCATCTCTGTTCTCCTGACGGAAAAATCTTAGTTTTGAGACAGAGAAGTGGGAATCGTGGCTCTTTTGTGAAAAGTGAAAAGATCCGTCGGATTCGACGGAAATCGCATAATTGACCTTATGAATGTTAAGTCACTTGATGAAACCGCATGGAAGATCCTGACGGAGCTTCAAAACGATGCCAGGTTGAGCTTCGCGGAACTGGGCCGGCGCGTAGGGTTGTCGACACCGGCCGTGGCCGAGCGGGTCCGGAATCTCGAGGCCGTGGGAGTCATCACGGGGTATCGGGCCGAGATCGACCTTCGAAAAGTCGGGCTGCCCATCCTGGCCATCATCCGGTTGAGCGCGGTGGGGGATGTCCTGCCGCGAATCACGGCCGCGGTACGCGCGATGCCAGAGGTCCTCGAGTGCCACCGGGGCACGGGGGCAGACTCTTTTGTCATGAAGGTGGCGGTCTCTTCGGTCGGGCACCTGGAAGCTCTGATTGACCGTCTCACGCCTTTCGGAACCACGTCGACCTCGATTGTCCTTTCCTCTCCCGTCCCCTGGCGTCTGGTTGAACGAAGCGGGCTGGAGCAGGCTCGGGCCTTCCGGGCACCGCGATCCATGCCATGATGCCCAAGCATCCTGAGTTTTGAGGAAAAGCAAGGGAGGAATTCGATGGTTTCCAGAAAAGCAGAGGAGCGCCGCGCCTTCCAGTTGGCGGTTCTTTCGACCGGGCAGGAGATCGAGGCTGGCGGCCGGGAAGCACTTCCAGTTCCGCTCGCCGAACTCGAGACGGTAGACCGGGAGTCTCCTCTTGTCTCGCGGTACTTTGGCGGGGGGCTCACGGCGGAAGTCTTCAAGCTCGATATCGGCGGGCGGGCGTACACACTGAAAAAGAAGAGGCGCGAGATTCTGGTGCAGAACACGGACGGCCAGACCTCGTTCCTCAATGAAGTACAGAGGCGGCGGGATTTCGAGGCTCTCAAGGCCCGCGACCCCGAAGGTTATGCCGGAATTGTCGATACTGTGTACGCGAGCCTGAAGCATGGCGTGATCCTGTCTCCGTGGATCGAGGGGGAAGAGATCGCGTTCTACACGCGAGAGGTGCTCGAGAGCATCTTCTTCACTCTGATCCAGATGGAGATGGGCGGAATCTTTGAATGTGATCCGACGAGCGGGAACCTTCTGCTTTGTCCTGACGGCCGCGTTCTCATGTACGATTTTGGCTACGCCTACCCGTTTGATCCCGTTTCAGAGTTCAACTCTGACGGCATCGAGAGCCCCGTCTTCCACGCGGCGGAGCGGTTCGAGACGAGAGCGTTCATGATGCACCTTCTGGACATCGAGATGGAGGTTGGGCGCGCCTATGCTCTTGCCCTTTACCGGGTGGAGAAAGAGGTGGCCCTGAAGCACTACAGAAGGAAGCTCGCCTGGCTTCACGAAAAGGGAGCGCCGGAACATGTTCTCAGTTTCGTATCCCGTTTCATTTCCCTGTGGGAGGAGGGGTTAAGGGACAACGGGGCCCTTGACCGGCTGTTCACCCTGGAGTGTTTCCGTTCGTGTCTTCTGGACGTGCACGATGACATCAGCGGAAGGAGCTGCAACCCGGACACGATTCTCAAGGCGCGGCACGTGATCGATGCCGCGGACCGTCATTACGCGTTTATCCGCGAGAACGGCGGGTTCTTCTGGGGTGACGAGTCGCTTTCCCGTGAAGATCTTCTGGTGCGTTACCGCACGCTCGAGGAAGAGGCGAAGGCCCTGCAACTGGCGGATTTGGGGGGGTATGGGCTCTGGAAAGCCCGGAGAATCGAGAGCCTTTCGCATTACAGGAATTGATCAGATCAAGAGTGGTTTAATGAGCGGGTAGAAGGAGGTCTCGTGGCCACACCCTATCCGCACCTGCTTTCGCCGCTCGATCTGGGATTCACCAAACTCAGAAACCGGGTTCTGATGGGCTCGATGCACACCGGGCTCGAGGACAGAACGAAGTACTTTCCGCGTCTTGCGGCCTACTTCGCCGAGAGGGCCAGGGGAGAGGCAGGGCTTCTTGTCACCGGCGGGTTTGCTCCCAACATCGAGGGCTGGCTCTCGCCCTTTGGTTCGAGGTTGACCACAAAGGGCGCGGCGCGCGCCCATCAGATCATCACGGGAGCCGTGCACGCGGAAGGGGGCAAGATCGTCCTGCAGATTCTCCACGCCGGGCGGTACGGGTTCACGCCGCTCTCCGTGGCGCCCTCTAAAATCAAGTCTCCGATCACCCCATTTACGCCGCGCGCTCTCACGGCAGGCGGGGTGGAGCGTCAGATCCGGGCATTCGTCAGGTGCGCCGCACTCGCAAGGGAAGGCGGTTATGACGGGGTCGAGGTGATGGGCTCGGAAGGCTACTTCATCAACCAGTTTCTCGTCACGCACACGAACAAGAGGACGGACAAGTGGGGCGGTTCGTACGAGAACCGCATGCGGTTGCCGGTCGAGATCGTCTCGAGAATTCGCGAGGCCGTGGGCCGCGACTTCATCATTGTGTACCGCCTCTCCATGCTGGATCTCATTCCAGATGGAAGCTCGTGGGAAGAAGTGGTTCTTTTGGCCAAAGCCATCGAGAAAGCGGGCGCCACGATCATCAACACGGGAATTGGATGGCACGAGGCCCGGGTCCCGACGATTGCCACCAGTGTTCCGCGGGCGGCTTTTGCGTGGGTCACGAAGAAGATGAAGGGGGAGGTGGGAATCCCCCTTTGCACGACGAATCGCATCAACACGCCGGAAGTCGCGGAACAGCTCCTCGCGGAGGGGTACGCCGACATGGTTTCCATGGCGCGGCCGCTTCTGGCTGATCCGGAGTTCGTGAAGAAGGCGGCCGGGGGGCGCGCGGCCGAGATCAACACGTGCATCGCTTGTAATCAGGCCTGCCTCGACCATGTGTTTCAGGCCAAGATGGCGTCTTGCCTCGTCAATCCGCGGGCCTGCCGGGAGACGGAACTCAATTTTGGAGAGACCGCGAACAAGAAACGCATAGCCGTCGTGGGCGCGGGACCCGCCGGGCTGGCCTGTGCCACTCTTCTCTCGGAGCGGGGGCATCAGGTCGATCTTTTTGATGCCGCATCAGAGATCGGTGGACAGTTCAACATGGCCAAGCGGATACCGGGGAAAGAGGAATTCCACGAGACACTTCGTTATTTCAAGGAGAGGATTACTCGTACGGGAGTCCAGCTTCACATGAAAACGAGGGTGTCCGCGGAGGCGCTCATAAAAACGGGGTACGCCGAGGTTGTTCTGGCGACCGGCGTTGTCCCGCGCGATCCGCGGATCCCTGGACAGGACAGCTCGAAGGTCTTGACGTACATCGACGTTCTTCTTCACGAAAAGCCGGTCGGAAGGCGGGTGGCCGTGGCGGGTGCGGGGGGAATAGGTTTCGATGTGTGCGCGTTTCTCGTTCACCACGGGTCGCAGGCAACGGATCTCGAGCACTGGATGAAGGAGTGGGGAGTGACCGACCCGGCGAAAGCGAGAGGCGGCCTTGCCAGGCCGGCCCCGGAGGCGGCGCAACGTCAAATCTATTTGATGCAGCGGAAATCCACGAAGCCAGGAGCTGGCCTCGGCAAGACGACGGGCTGGATTCACCGGGCGGTGCTCAAAGCCCGGAATGTCGAGATGCTCTCCTCGGTCAACTATGAAGGGATCGACGAACGGGGTCTTTCGATCTCCTTCGGGAAGAACCACGAGCGCCCCCGGCTTCTGGAAGTGGACAACATCATCCTCTGCACGGGGCAAGAACCTCTCCGGGAGTTACAAGCTCCGCTCACGGCCGCTGGCGTGCGGGTACACCTCATCGGAGGCGCCGAACGGGCCGCGGAACTTGACGCCAAACGGGCCATAGACCATGCGAGCCGGCTGGCATCCGTTCTTTGATTGAGGAAAAGGCGCGCGGGCGGGATTCAGACACAACAGATCATGAAGACGTCTCGCTCACGCGCCTGGCCATCTCCTTGAGGTCCTTGAAGACGTCCCGGAGCATTCGGGCGAGGGGATCCTGGCTCGACTCGAGGGTGTCCTTGTAGCTCTCGGCAGATTTCTTGAATTGATCGGTGAGCGGTTCCGGGTTGTCCTTCCGGCGGGGGTAATTCCCGTCGAGGAGGTCCTCGTAGGCACCCGATTCCGCCCATTTCTTGAGTTCGGCCAGGCGGATTACGGGGAAGGGGTGCGTCTGCCCCGTCAGGTGGAGCAACTTCATCAGACTATCCACGACGGTCCCGCCTTCCTCGTACTCGCGGGCCTGTTCGAGGAACTCGACAATGCTCATCTCTCCGGTGTGGCCTCCCCCCGCGAGTTTCATCTGGACCCGCATGGCGAGTTCCAGATCCTGCACGGCCAGGAGTCCGGCGCGGTCCGCGCTCAACTCGCTCTTGCGGTCCCACTCGAGAAGGGCCATCGCAAGGGCCGTCAGGGCGGCCCCGCCCAGGGGTACGGAGACCAAAGTCGTGGAAAGCCTCAGCAGGATTCTCAGCATCGTCTTGTAGAGAACGTGGCCTGACAGGACGTGCCCAAGTTCGTGACCGAGGATAAATGCGGTCTCTTGAGGCGAGAGCAACTCGAGAAGGCCAGACTGGATGACGATGAATGGCTGGGCGAGGCCCATGGTGCCAGCGTTTACGAGGGGTGTTTGAGCAACGAAGAGTTCAGGCAGGGGGCGCACGTCGAGAATCTCACCCGTCTTCCTGTAGGCCGTGTAGAGTTTGGGAAACTGGTGAGGGCTCACGCGGACAGCGGAGGCGAGATAACCGAGCCTCAGGGCGCGATCGCCAATGAGGGAGAAGAGTTTTCTGAGCACGATATCGAAGCCCGGTACGCTCTTGAGCGCCGCCAGCGCGGCCGTATCCGCCGGGTGCTCGTAGGCCGAAGGGGCAAGGTTCTCGAAGTGAACAAGACGCTTGGCCCGGGTTCTTCTTTTCGGTTCTTGAGGCTCTTCGATCATGCGCGTTTCTGCAAGCGGCTTTCGCGGCATCGTTCTGGCTCCTGAGTGTGCATTTTCTCCGATCCGGAAAGGAAACCCACGCAAGATGTGTCTCCCGGGCGAGACGACCGCGCTGCCGGGGGATTAGTCTTCAGCGCCCGGCTTGGGGGCTGCTGTGGGGTCCGGAGCGCAAGTGTGGTGACAGCCGTGTGAAGCGTGCCTGGTCTCCTTGGCGGCGTGGAACTCCTGGCTGAAAAGAAGGGAAAGAGCGTCGGCAGTGGAGGGGAAGGCAAGCGCAAGGCTCGCGGCCTCGGCTGCTGTGAACCATCCGGTGTTCATGGTCTCGTCGCGGGGCCACGGCTCCGGGCTGGTCTCTGTGAGGTGGGCGCGGTACACGGCGACGATGATGGGGCGGCCAGGGTAAGAGAAGAGGCCCAGGAAGCCGTCGATACAAGCCTCGGCTCCGCATTCCTCACGTGTTTCGCGCAGCGCCGCGTCCTCGACGGTCTCCCCGCGGTCCACGTGGCCGCCGGGGAACACCCAGAGGCCGTAGCCAGGTTCAATACTTCGCTGTAATAGAAGGACGCGGCCGTCTCTGACGATGAGGCAGCCAGCGGCGACTTTGGGGTCTAACCAGTGGATTTCTCCGCACCTGGGGCAGGCTGGGACCATTTTGCCGGTCGTCCCCTGCGGAAGGTTCTCGAGGGGAGCCGCGCACTGAGTGCAGAAGATGGGAGCCTTGTACACGGGCGAAGCCTATCCTCTTTTCGAGCGGAACCGAATCTCGCCATCCCGCGTTATTCGAATCGCGCCAAGGCGCTCGGATGAATAGACGGCCGACATGGCGGCGGCGAGAGTGCCGGCGCCGGGGAAGACGGAATCCCCGATCGTCTGGAAGGCAGGCAAGCCGAGTGATGGATCGACGGAACGGAAGCCGGAGTTCGCAAGGGAGGTTCGCGGACCTCCAACCTGTTCCCTCTTGACGAAACGCTTGAAAGTCCGTGGTGTGCCGATGTCTTCGTAGGAGATGGTTTTCTCGATGCCGGGCCAGCGAGTGGCGAGCGTGGCGAGAATTCGCTCGCGGAGCCGTGCCTTTTTATGCAGATACTGTTCCCTGGTGAGACCTTTCCAGAGCCGGGTGTCTGTGTGGCTCGAGACCGAGACAGTCTGACCGTTGACAGGGGCCGTCTGATCACTAGGCGGCGAAAACGAGAGGAACAGGGAATTGCCTTCGCCGTAAGGCTCGCCGGGGTCTCTGAGCAGGAGATAGTGGAGTGTTGCTGGATCTGGGTTGACGGTGCGGGAGAGGCCCAAATTAAGAACGATGGCCCCCCAGCCCTCTCGCGGCCGGGCCAGATGCCGCATGGCGGCCGCTTTTAAGTCCGGAGAGTCCTTGAGGAGATGCGGGATGCCTTCTGGCGGTATGTTGGCCAGAAGCTCTCTCGCGGCAACCTCCTCTCCCCGGGCCGTTCTGATGATCCACTTGCCGCTCTTCCAGCGGAGACGTGAAACGAGGGTTCGCATCTCGACGGCGGTTCCTGCCCGCCGGACGGCATCAAGGAGGGTCTCCGCAAAGGTCTTCATCCCTCCCGCGGGCCGGTAGACACCGTGGCGAAAGAGGTTGAGACCGAGCGCACCGTTCCACCAGGGCGAAGCCTCTGCCGTGTTCTGGACAGTGATGAGGAGGCAGAGATCCAGAACGTGGCGGAAGGGGCCTTGAGACGGGGCTCCGTAGAGGGCGCGGATGTCGTCAACGGTGCGTCCAAGCGTTGGCAGCAGCCGGAGAACGGCCGGGGAGAGCGCTCTGAGATTTGTGAGAAGGGTCTTGACCGACAGGATCGGGAGGAGGGGCCAGCGCCGAGTCACGTCCCAGAGGTGCGTTGCATCTGCCTCGGCCTTTTCCAGAAAGTCTCGGGCTGACGGGAAGGCGGAAGACACGCTCTTCTGAAACCGCGGGGAATCACGGCCAAGGTAGATGTCCTGTCCATTGACGCCGATCTGGACGCCGTCAACGGGCCGGGGCTGGAGTTGTTGTGCGGGAGCGATGTGGAGGGCGCGCAAAATCGAGTCAAGGGGGCTACCGGGCTCGAGCCCGATGAGCGTTGTGGCACCGGCGTCGAAGGTGAAGCCGCCCGTTTCGTAATAGCCGGCGGAGCCGCCCGGTTTGTCGTGGGCTTCGAAGAGGATGGTGGAGCGTCCGGAACGAGCCAGAATTCCGGCGGCGGTCAGTCCGGCGGTCCCGGCTCCAATCACGGCGGTGTCGTAGACCCTTTCTGTCACGCCAGAACCTACGCCGTGCATCTTTGGCAGGTTTCCCTGGGCACGGCCTTTGTGGAAAGCCAGTGGGCGAAAACCACTTGCATTCTTCGGGAAGGTGGGGTAACTTTTGCGGCCCCTGCGAGCGCGCCCATAGCTCAATGGATTAGAGCATTTGACTACGGATCAAAAGGTTGGGGGTTCGAGTCCCTCTGGGCGCGCCAACTTAAGCCAAAAACACACAACAACTTACGAGCAGAGAAAGCGCGCTCACGGCACCCGCCAAACCTGAGCGGTGCTAGTCGCGGTGCTGGTAAGCACCCTTCGTCGCTTTCCAGTTCGACGGTCTCCCAAAGGAAAAGCTGGCCGGGCGGTAACTTGACCAGAGTGAAGAACCCGTCATCTCAGCAGCCGGTTGCAACTCCGGGAGGCGCCCGATGAGCAACACGCTGCCGGGGTTCTCGTACGACCCGCGGACAAAGCGGGCCTGCTTCATCGTCTACGTCCCAGGCGCGAAGGGTCGTTCACGGCGGAAGCGGACGATCCAGGCCGCCTCCCGGGCCGAGGCACTCCACCTATGGGCGACATTCCGTGATGAGGTTTCTGGCGGTCAGCGCACTCCGGGCGCGACGCGGACGCTGGCGCAGTTCTTCGAGACGACATTCGACCTCATCGCTGCCCGCATCGCCCCATCGACGGCGGCGAGCTACCGGAGTCTCGCCGTTTGCCACATCCTGCCGGCTCTCGGAAGCACCCCACTCGACCGCATCACCACGGCCCTCGTCCACGACCTCGCTGCCTCGATGCGCCGGTCTGGCCTCACACCCTCGTCCGTCAACGCGACGCTTCGGACGCTCAAGGTGCTCCTCCACCAGGCGGTCGAGCGCGGCGAGATCGAGACCTACCCGCTCAAACGCCGCGTCGTGATGGAGCAGGTGTCGCCGCTCACCCTTGAGCTTTCCGATGCCGAACGCGAACGTTTCCTCGCCGCTTTCGACGACGACAGCGCTTTCCGCGCGCACCTCGGCCGAACACGCCACAGGGGGAACGTCGTCTCTAGCCCTCATTTCGGCGGCGTCCCGCGCTCGTTCGGAGGAGGCATCCGTCCCGATAGCGAGGCAGCTGGGGAACTCTTCCGCCGCTTCCGGGAACTCAAACCCCTGTTCGTGATCGCGCTAGAGACTGGATTGCGCCAGGGAGATCTCCTGCGACTTCGGTGGGCGGCCGTGGACACGGGTGCTGGGATGCTCAGAGTAACGGTCGAGAAAACGCGTCGGGTGGCCGTCATCCCGATTTCCACGGCATGCCTCGAGGCCCTGCACGAGCTTCGGAGCCGGAGCGTCCTCTCTGACTCGGTCTTCGTTGACGATAGTGGCAGGGCTATCGGCCTCGGGAGAATCCTGCGTGCATTCAGGACCGCAAAGGCCATCGCGGGTATCCGCCGCAGATTCCGTTTTCACGATATTCGCCACACGTTCGCGTGTCGCCTCGCAAGTAGCGGGGTTCCCATTCAGTTGATCGCCCGGGCTCTCGCGCACACGTCCATCCGGACATGCGAGCGATACGCCAGGCCGAGCGAAGAGGCGCTCCGGATGGTGCGAGATGCGCTCGATCGCGACGCTGTGAGGCCCAACGGCGTGCGGACAATCGGTGTAAAGACAACGATTCCCGGCAGGTGAGCTATCCAATGCCGTACCGAGAACCGCTGGCTCAATTCTCCAGAACGGCCTTGGCAAGACCCGTTTACCTGTTTGGTCAACATCATATTTGTATTGCTGCGTTAATGTCTTCTCTATATATTTAAGAAGGATTCCTAATATGCCCCCGCTTCCACTCACCTACGGAGAGACCCACGGCCTTTCACTCATGGAAGGACTCGATGATGCGGGCAAGCTCGTGTTCTCTGCAGCTGAAGCCCACGCCATCGGGGGCCATAAGGGGCTTACGCCTCTCCAGGTGAATCTGCTTGTCTCCCGCCTCGTCCGCGCGGGATGGCTGCGGCGAATCAAGCGGGGGCTCTACGCTACGACGGGAAAGCTCCCGGGCTCGCCCGTTCCTCACGACTTCGAAATCGCCCTCGCTATCGCAACTCCGTCGGCGCTCAGTCACCGGACCGCCCTCCACTTCCACGGGTTCTCTGAACAGGTGCCACGTCTCATCACCTGTACTACGACGGCGAAGGTTGTCACCCCGTCGATGCGCGGGCGGGGCCACGGCAGGGCCGTCTGGGAGGTCGACGGACTTCGCGTCCAGCTCATCACGGTCCGGCCCGAGCGGTTCTTTGGGATCGAGGACGTCTGGGTGGATCAGCGGACGCGGGTCTCGATGACTGATCGCGAACGGACAATTCTCGATGTGTTCTCCGACCCAACCCGTATCGGAGGGATAGGACAGGCCCTCGCAATCCTCGAGGCCCAGTACCGGTCCCTCGAGCTGTCGAGGCTCGTCTCCTATGCCATTCGCCTCGATGTTGCGGTGGTAGCGAAGCGCCTCGGCTGGGCGCTCGAGTCATTCGGGGTGGGGTCTGAGATCTTGAGTGCGCTGCTCGATGTTCCGGTGAAGATGGTCCAACCGCTCGACCCGCGCCGCCAGCGTTTGGGTCCGGTCATCTCCCGCTGGCGGCTCCAGGACAACCTCCACGCTCCGGTGATGCCATGAACCTCGAGAACCTGCTCAAGACGACTGCGCGGAGGCTGGGGATCCCGTACGAGACGGTCCTGAAGGACTATGCGATCGGGCGCGTCCTCTCCGCAATTTCGGCAGAAGAGCGTCTCGCCTCGACTCTTGTCATGAAGGGCGGGACAGCTCTCAAGAAGCTCTACTTCGGGGACTACCGTTTCAGCGAAGACCTCGACTTCACCGGCATTGGCTCCCCCACGGGCGCACAGCTCGAAACAGCCCTGCACGCTATCGCCGCACGGGCAGCGGCTCACATGTCTGTTTCTGGCCAGTTCTCTGTCTCGCTCGAGCGGCTTCTCCATCGAGATCCGCACCCGGGGCGGCAGGAGAACTTCGTCTTCCGGGTCCAGTTTCCGTGGCAACGCCAGCCGCTGTGCAGTATCAAGGTCGAGATCACCGTTGACGAACCCGTGCTCCTCCCCGCTTTATCTCGGGAGATCCTCCACGGCTACGGCGAAAACGTCCGCGGCGCCATCCGTGTCTACGCTCTCGAGGAGATCGTGGCCGAGAAACTCCGCTCCATCCTCCAGAGCGAAGCACGCCGGGCCGTCCGCTCCTGGGTCCGGCCCCGCTGCCGCGACTACTACGATCTTTGGAGGATTCTCCGTACGTACGGCCAAGTCCTCGACCGGGGTGCTGTCCGTCGCATCTTGGCCGAGAAGTGTGCTGTTCGTAGTGTCACGTTCTCTTCTGCCGAGGACTTCTTTCCCCCTGGCCTCGTTGAACTTGTGGCAGACGCCTGGAAGGGCGATCTCGGGGATGTTGTCGCGGAGCTTCCCTCCATTCAAACGATCATTTCGGAACTTGAGCCCGCCGCACACGGGCTTCTCGAAGAGGACCAGACCCGGTAGTTGGAGCGTGATCGGGTCGTTTCGCTCACATAAATAGGATCTCCGACCTCGACGGTCATGCATCGAGAGAACCTCAGGCTCGGGTTGAGCCTTCTCTCTCCTGAGCACGACGCGGGCCAGGCCTCAGCGAACCTCCATCCGACCCGCGGCGTCTGTCGCGGTCAGCGAGGGTCTCGGCCCGTGACCGGAGGCGGGGATGGCTGTGGAGCCACTCGAAGAAGGGGACGGTGCGCACGAAGAGGTCCCGTCCCGGCAGTCGCAACCCTGCATCGTCGAAATCCGGCGTGAGGGCGTACGTCGAGCGGATCGTCCGGCCGAGAATTGCCGCAATTTGGCGGACTCCGAGGCGCGGGGCGACCGGGAGTTCGTACGGTGCCCGCACGCCCGCTGGCCACACGTCTATTGTCACGGTCTCTGCCGTCCCGGGCAGATCCA